>OGPQ01000059.1_pt1 | contig 90662 bp, 65 predicted proteins | sample 1552971 | NCBI WGS metagenome assembly OGPQ01 (sample SAMEA2580232, study PRJEB22360) | human gut metagenome | biome: human gut; feature: human-associated habitat; material: faeces | place: Denmark | collected 2008/2010 | reverse complement strand
GTGACCCGGTAATTGTTTTTATCATTAATGCTTGAAGCCGTACGCACTCTTCATTGCAGTGCTGAATAATGCTCCAAGCTATCTTATCATATATAAGAGTTTGAGGGGATTTGAAAAGGAAAACTGACTATAAAAATTACTCGATAGAAGGCACAGATTAATAATAAAAGTATTATTTTTGCAAATGAGAATTAGACATATAGGAATTAACTAATTAGCAATAATTCCAAATAAAGATTTAGTATTAACAAGCAGCATTATACTATAGGTAAACCATAGTGTAAACCGAAAGAGATGCAATAGAGTATATACAATTGATAATCAGCCGTTATCAGTTTATCTCTCGCGAAGTCTGGGGGGCGTGTGGTCGCAAGTTCGAATCTTGTCATCCCGACTGTTGAGCATTAAGGAGTTAAGTCTAAGACTTAACTCCTTAATTTTTATAGTATTTCTTAATGACAGACTTGCTGCCATAAATATGCTGAATATGTACAAAAAGAAGACGGTGCCTATTCGCTTCAGCGGGAATAGCTCATCAAATTACTGGAATTCTCGTAAGAAATCTCTATTTTTGCACTTTAAACAAGAAAAATTATGGGAGCAGCTAAATGGATAGGCGGCATCATCGGCTTCATGGCCGGAGGACCGCTGGGAGCCTTGGCAGGTTTTGTATTCGGTTCATTGTTCGACACCGATTCAAATGACGCAGGCAGTTATTATGGAGAAGCACCAACGCACGGCACTACCTATACCGGGCAACGGAACAGTTTCCTCTTCTCCATGCTCGTGATGGCTTCGTACATTATCCGTGCAGACGGGCGCATCATGCATAGTGAAATGGAATTCGTCCGCCGCTTTCTGAGAAGCACATTCGGTGAGGCTGCCGTGGGCGAGGGAGAACGGATACTGCTCAACCTCTTCGAACAGCGCAAGCAGATGGACAGACAAAACCCACTGGCATTTAAAAACACCATCCGTGACTGTGGAACGCAGATTGCCGCCAACCTGACATACGAGGAACGCTTGCAACTGCTGGTATTCTTGGTAGAAATTGCCAAAAGCGACGGACACGTCTGCAACGAGGAGATAGAAGCCTTGAAAGAAGTGGCCATGTACATGGGACTATCCGTCAAGGAAGTGGAATCCATGCTTAACCTAGGCGGTAGCTCACTGAACGAGGCCTACAAAGTACTTGAAATTGAACCCACTGCCACCAATGACGAAGTGCGTGCCGCTTACCGCCGCCTAGCCTTGAAACACCATCCCGACCGGGTGGCAACGCTGGGCGAAGACATCAAGAAAGCCGCAGAAGAGAAGTTCCAAAGCATCAACAATGCCAAAGAACAGATATACAAGGCACGAGGTATGAAATGACGTACCTCGCTCCTTGCCTTGTGGACAGCATCATGACGTTTATAAACATTCTATAATTAACATCAACCCACACACTTATGAAGAAAACCCTTGCAATCCTTGCACTAGGCCTTACTGCCATTGCCGGACATGCCGCCACGCCGCTCTGGATGCGCGATGTGCAAATCTCTCCCGACGGTACGGAAATCGCATTCTGCTACAAAGGAGACATCTACAAGGTGCCCGCCAAAGGTGGAACCGCCACACAGCTTACTACCCAAGAGAGCTACGAATGTACCCCCATATGGTCACCGGACGGCAAACAGATTGCCTTTGCCAGCGACAGATACGGCAACTTCGACGTATTCGTGATGCCGGCAGACGGCGGAACCGCCCAACGGCTCACTACCCACTCCACCGGTGAGATACCCTCCACATTCACTCCGGACGGAAAGTATATCTTGTTTTCCGCATCCATCCAGGACCCGGCAAGCAGCGCTCTTTTCCCCACTTCGGCCATGACCGAGCTTTACAAAGTACCTGCAACGGGAGGGCGTACGGAGCAAGTGCTGGGCACCCCTGCCGAAGCGGTCTGCTTCGACAAGGCGGGCCATCAGTTCCTCTACCAAGACCGCAAGGGATTTGAAGATGAATGGAGAAAGCACCACACCTCCTCCATCACCCGCGACATCTGGCTGTATGATGCAAAGACGGGTATCCATACCAACCTCACCGACCGCGCGGGCGAAGACCGCAACCCGGTGTTGTCACCCGACGGAAGAACGGTTTACTTTTTGAGTGAGAGAAACGGCGGCTCATTCAACGTGTATGCCTTCCCGCTGGCACAGCCCCGAGAGGTGAAGCCCATCACCAGCTTCAAGACACATCCCGTGCGCTTCCTCTCCATGAGTGACGGCGGGACGTTGTGCTACAGTTACGACGGCGAAATCTATACCCAGCAGCCGGATGCCACCCCGAAGAAAGTCGCCATAGAACTGGTGCGCGATGACCGGCCGCAATTCGCCAACCTGCAGTCTTCCGACGGAGCCACCTCTGCCGTTGTGTCCCCGGACGGAAAACAGATTGCCTTCACGCTGCGCGGAGAAGTCTTTGTCACTTCGGCAGACTATGCCACTACCAAGCAGGTGACGCACACACCGGCACGCGAAGCGGGCCTCTCCTTTGCGACGGACAACCGCACCCTGGCCTACGCCAGCGAGCGAGGCGGCAACTGGCAGCTCTACCTTGCCAAGATAGCCCGCAAGGAAGACCCTAACTTCCCGAACGCCACGCTGATTGAAGAAGAAGTGCTGCTGCCCTCCACCACCGTGGAACGTGCCTATCCGCAATTCTCGCCCGACGGCAAGGAACTCGCCTTTATCGAAGACCGCATCCGGCTGATGGTGCTCAATCTGGAGACGAAGAAGGTGCGCCAGATTACGGACGGCTCCACCTGGTACAGCACCGGCGGAGGATTTGACTACGCATGGTCGCCGGACGGTAAATGGTTTACACTTGAGTTCACGGGTAACAAGCACGACCCCTACTCCGACATCGGCCTGGTCAGCGCAGAGGGAGGCAAAGACATCATCAACCTCACCAATAGCGGCTACATGAGCGGCTATCCCCGCTTTGCGCTGGACGGCAACGCCATCCTCTTCACCACCGAACGCTACGGCATGCGTGCCCACGCCTCATGGGGCTCGCTGAACGACGCCATGCTCGTCTTCCTCAACCAAGACGCCTACGACAAATACTGCCTGAGCAAGGAAGACTACGAACTGCGCAAGGAGCTGGAGAAGGAACAGAAGAAGTCTGCCGGAAAAGACACCCCCCAAGACAAAAACAAGGATAAAAAGAAGAAAGACGACAAGAAAGACAGCAATACTGACGAAAAAGATGACCAGCCGAAAGACATCGTCGTCGAGCTGCGAGGCATCGAAGACCGTGTGGTGCGCCTCACCCCGAATTCTTCCGATATGGGCAGCACCATCATCTCCAAGGATGGCGAGACACTCTACTACCTGGCTGCCTTCGAAGGCGGATACGACCTCTGGAAGATGGACCTACGCAAGAAAGAGACCCGCCTGCTGCACAAGATGGACGCTGGATGGGCAGACATGCAGCTGGACAAGGACGGCAAGAGCCTCTTCCTGCTGGGCAGCCGCAAGATGCAGAAAATGGACACTTCATCCGATGCGCTGACCCCCATCACCTTCCAAGTAGATGCCAAGATGGATTTGGCTGCGGAGCGCGAATACATGTTCGACCACGTGTACCGCCAGCAGCAGAAGCGATTCTACAATACCAATATGCACGGAGTGGACTGGGACAAGATGACCGCCGCCTATCGCCGCTTCCTGCCCCATATCGACAATAATTATGACTTTGCCGAGTTGCTGAGCGAATGGCTGGGCGAACTGAACGTATCTCACACCGGCGGCCGTTTCTATCCCAAAGGGCAATCCGAACCTACTGCCAGCCTGGGACTGTTCTTCGACTGGAACTACACGGGCAAGGGCATGCTCATTGCCGAAGTAGTGGAGAAAGGCCCCTTCGACACAGCCAACACCCGGGTGAAAGCCGGCACAGTCATCGAAAAGATAGACGGCGTGGAAATCACCCCCGATGCGGACTATTACACGCTGCTCAACAACAAGGCACGGAAGAAAACACTTGTTTCTCTCTTCGACCCGCAGACCAAGGAGCACTGGGAAGAGGTCATTATCCCCATTACGAACGGTGCGTTCAGCGATTTACTCTACAGCCGCTGGGTGAAACAGCGTGCGGCAGACGTTGACCGATGGTCGGGTGGCCGATTGGGTTACGTGCACATCGAGTCTATGGGAGACGACAGTTTCCGTTCCGTCTACTCGGACATCCTGGGAAAATACAACAACCGCGAAGGCATCGTCATCGACACCCGTTTCAATGGCGGTGGACGCTTGCACGAGGATATAGAAATACTTTTCAGTGGACAAAAATACTTCACCCAAGTGGTGCGCGGTCGCGAGACGTGCGACATGCCCAGCCGCCGCTGGAACAAACCCTCCATCATGGTGATGTGCGAGGCCAACTACTCCAATGCGCACGGCACGCCGTGGGTTTACAGCCACCGCGGACTGGGCAAGCTGGTAGGCATGCCCGTGCCGGGAACCATGACCAGCGTGTCGTGGGAACGCCTGCAAGACCCGTCATTGGTATTCGGCATCCCCGTCGTGGGCTACCGCCTGTCGGACGGCAGCTATCTGGAGAACTCGCAGCTGGAGCCGGACATCAAAGTAGCCAATTCACCCGAGACCATCGTGAAGGGAGAAGACACACAGCTGAAAGCTGCCGTAGAGGAACTGCTGAAGGAACTCGAAAAATAAGTACCGCCCTGCCCCACGCAGGAATACCGGTCATATAGGCCGATATATATATTAAGATGATGTGTCAAAACGGTTGATGGCACATCATCTTTTTTTATATGCCACAAGGAAGCAAGACTTTTTCTATCTCACTTTTTTGCACTATCTTTGTGACATAAATTCCTAACTCTTTAACTGATTATGTTTGCTGACTTGTTAAACTCCTCCTATTTCGCGCTCTTTCTCATTGTGGCTTTAGGCTTCATGTTGGGAAGAATCAAGATTAAAGGGCTTTCGCTCGACGTCTCCGCCGTCATCTTCATTGCCCTGCTGTTCGGACACTTCGGTGTCATCATCCCCAAAGAATTAGGAAACTTCGGACTGGTGCTCTTCATCTTCACCATCGGCATCCAGGCCGGTCCCGGATTTTTCGACTCCTTCCGGAGCAAGGGCAAGACGCTTATCATCATCACCCTGCTCATCATCTGCTCCGCCGCCCTGACGGCAGTAGGACTGAAATATGCCTTCGACATCGATACTCCCAGTGTCGTGGGACTGATAGCCGGTGCCCTGACCAGTACGCCGGGACTCGCCGTTGCCATTGACAGCACCCATTCCCCACTGGCATCCATCGCTTACGGTATTGCCTATCCTTTCGGCGTTATCGGCGTGATTCTCTTCGTTAAGCTGCTGCCCCGTATCATGCGCATCGACCTCGACAAGGAGGCGCGCCGGTTGGAGAAGGAACGCCGCAGCCAGTTCCCGGAACTGACAACCTGTCTGTTCCGCGTAACCAACCCCGCCGTCTTCGACCGGAGCCTGATGCAAATCAATGCGCGCGCCATGACCGGAGCCGTCATCTCACGCCACAAGCACAACGAGCAGATAGCCATCCCCACCGCCCAGACCATCCTGCACGAGGGAGACTACATACAAGCCGTGGGTAGCGAAGAGGCCTTAAACCAGCTCGCCGTCCTCGTGGGCGAACGCGAAGAAGGCGAACTGCCACTCGTAGACATGCAGGAGATTGAATCCCTGCTGCTCACCAAGAAGGATATGATAAACAAGCAGCTGGGCGACCTCAACCTGATGAAGAACTTCGGCTGCACCGTCACCCGCATCCGCCGAAGCGGCATCGACCTCTCCCCCTCGCCCGACCTCGCCCTGAAATTCGGCGACAAGCTGATGGTGGTGGGCGAGAAGGACGGCATCAAGGGAGTGGCACGCCTGCTGGGCAACGACACCAAGCAACTGTCCGACACCGACTTCTTCCCCATCGCCCTGGGCATCGTGCTGGGCGTGCTCTTCGGCAAGCTCAACATCTCCTTCTCGGACAGTCTGTCGTTCTCTCCGGGACTGACGGGAGGCATCCTGATGGTCGCCTTGTTCCTGAGCGCCATCGGAAAGACCGGCCCCATTCTGTGGTCCATGTCCGGCCCTGCCAACCAACTGCTGCGCCAGCTGGGACTGCTGCTCTTCCTTGCCGAAGTAGGGACATCGGCAGGACGGAATCTGATGGCCACGTTCCAGGAAAGCGGCTGGCTCTTGTTCGGCGTAGGCGCCGCCATCACGCTGGTGCCCATGCTGGTGGCAGTATGCGTAGGCCTGTTCGTGTTCAAGATAAACATTCTCGACCTGCTGGGCACCATCACCGGCGGCATGACCAGTACGCCCGGCCTTGCCGCCGCCGACTCCATGACGGACAGCAACATACCGAGCGTGGCCTATGCCACGGTATATCCCATTGCCATGGTGTTCCTCATTCTGATAATCCAGGTGATAGCCTCCGCAGTCTATTGACGCATGAAGACGTACAGCCGGACAGAAACCATCGCCCGCATGAACGCACTGGCCGGAGCCAATGTGCCCTTCCTCTTCATCGTAGACTACGCGCAAGAGCAGTCGCACATTGAGCCCCTCGACCGGATAGACCCCGCCACCTGCCTTTTCCAATTCCCGAAGGCAGGCAACACGGAGACGGCTGCAACAGCCCTTGCCAGAAGCACAGCCGCCCGATGCGCCGGCCCTATCCAGTGGGACATCACTCCCCCTTCCCCCGCCGCATACAGACATTCGTTCGACCTCGTGAAGCAAAACCTGCTGGCAGGCAACAGTTACCTGACGAACCTCACTTGCCGGGTACCCGTCACCACCAATCTGACACTGGAAGAAATATTCCTCCACTCCGAAGCCTTGTACAAGCTGTGGCTGAAAGACCGGTTCGTCTGCTTCTCCCCTGAAATCTTTGTCCGCATAGAGAAGGGCAAGATAAAGTCCTTCCCCATGAAAGGCACCATCGACGCTACCCTGCCCGATGCGGAACAGCTCTTGATGCAGGACACCAAAGAGGCAGCCGAGCACGCCACCATCGTCGACCTGATACGCAACGACCTCAGCATGGTTTCGGAACACGTCGAAGTGACCTCCTACCGCTATATAGACCGCCTGCAAACCAATAAGGGCCCCATCCTCCAGACCAGCTCCGAGATATGCGGCACCCTGCCCGAAGACTACACCGCACACCTGGGCGACATCATCTTCCGCCTGCTTCCTGCCGGCTCCATCACCGGCGCCCCCAAGCCCAAAACCGTAGAAATCATCGCCCAGGCCGAAGACTACCGCCGGGGCTTCTACACCGGCATCATGGGGCATTATGCCGACGGACAGCTGGACAGCGCTGTCATGATACGCTTCATCGAGCAGGAAAACGGCCAGCTCCACTTCAAGGCAGGAGGCGGCATCACCGCCAAAAGCCGGTGGGAAAGCGAATACAACGAAGTAATACAGAAAATATATGTGCCTATTTATTGAAACCATACGCATCGACCACGGAAGGGTCTGCAACCTTTCCCGCCACAACCGGAGGCTGAACGATACCCGCGCCCACTTCTGGCCGGAAAGCACACCGCTGCAACTGTCCGATTATCTGTCGTCTCCCGGCTGTGGAGCAGGCATCACCGGGGCGGGCATCGTCAAGGCACGCGTAGTGTATGGTGAAAAAGGTATTGAAGACCTCAGCTACTCCCCCTACGCCGTGCGGCACGTGCATTCGCTGGCACTGATGCAGGCCGATACCATCGACTACACCTACAAAAGCGCCGGACGCGAACCGCTGAACTGCCTCTTTGCCCTGCGCGGCGCATGCGACGACATTCTGATTGTGAAACAAGGCCTGCTGACAGACACCTCCATCGCCAACATCGCCCTTTCCGACGGTACCCACTGGTACACGCCGGCACATCCCCTGCTGAAAGGGACCAAACGGGCAGCCTTGCTGGAAGAAGGAATCTTGCAGGAAAAAGATATCAGACCGGAAGACTTGCCTTCATTCTCTACTGTCAGGCTGTTCAATGCCATGATTGACTGGGGAGAACTGGAACTCCCCGTACGGAACATCATCCCGTAGAGCCTCTACTCGTGCATATCGTTGAGATGTATCTCCAAAGACTTCACCGATATATATATTTCGTACACCGATATGGCCAGCGAAATAATCAGCAATATCAGCGCCAAACCGAAGATATAGGCCGAAAGCAGATGGAGACGGATATAGACAAAGAACATGCTGACCACGCACAGCAGCAGGCTGCCGATGCCCGCCACCTGCATGGCACGCGTCAGGTAGAGCCGCTTCCTCAGGTTGGCAATCTGCGCCGCCTTCACCGAAGACGGGTTCTCCATGTACTGTTCCTTCAAGGTGCGCACCAGTTGGGCATAGGACAAGAAACGGTTGGTATAGGCCAGCATAATCAGCGATATGGCCGAAAACAGCAAGGCGGGGGTGGTTAAATCTATTTCCATAAGAATGATGCTTAATTATATCTATCCGTCCCGATAGCAGGACTTACCTCCGCAAAGATAAACGAAAGATTGAAACCACAGAAACAAGTTTCCTTTTTTCCATTTCCCAAAGATTTATCCTACTTTTGCAGTGACAATAAAAAAACTCCTTACCACCGTAACTTAACAAATACGACCATGCGATATACCATTTCTGCCCCTATCGCCCTGCATGCCGCCATACAACTCCCGGCATCCAAAAGCATCAGCAACCGCGCCCTCATCCTCCACTCCCTTGCCCATGGCAATATCCTGCCCTGCAATCTGAGCGACTGTGACGACACCATGGTGATGACCCGTGCCCTCGACGGAAATCCCGGACATATAGATATCCTTGCCGCCGGCACCGCCATGCGTTTCCTCACCGCCTACCTCAGCGTAACTCCGGGCACCCGCATCATCACCGGTACACAACGCATGCAGCAACGCCCCATCCGCATACTGGTAGACGCCTTGCGCGAACTCGGTGCTCAGATTGAATACGTCGGGAACGAAGGTTTCCCCCCACTACGCATCACCGGCACAGCATTGAAAGGCGAAGAAATATCCCTTGCCGGAAATGTAAGTTCCCAATATATATCCGCCCTGCTGATGATTGGCGCCGTACTCCCCCAAGGATTACGCCTGCACCTAACGGGCGACATCATCTCCCGCCCTTACATCAACCTGACCCTGCAACTGATGCGCGACTTCGGTGCCCAAGCCGACTGGGCCTCCAAAGATTGTATCACCGTCAGCCCCGGCGGATACACAGATACTCCTTTCACCGTGGAAAGCGATTGGAGCGCCGCCTCTTACTGGTATCAGATGATGGCAATAGAAGGAATTAAAAATGAAAAAATAAAAATGAAAGGGGGAGACAGAAGTAGCGCGAAAGAAAGTGAAGACAGCACGAAGGAAGAAGCGCACACGGCAGAAATCGAACTGCTCGGTCTCTTCGCCCACAGCTATCAAGGCGACAGCCGCGGCGCGGAAGTCTTTGCCCGCCTCGGCGTCCATACCGAATATACAGACCGGGGAGTAAAACTGATCCGTAAGGGTACTCCCGCCACCCGTCTCGACGAAGACATGGTGGACATCCCGGACCTGGCGCAGACCTTTGTCGTCACCTGCTGCCTGATGGACATCCCTTTCCGCTTCACTGGACTGCAAAGCCTCAAAATAAAGGAGACCGACCGTATCACCGCCCTCATTACGGAACTGCGTAAACTGGGTTACGTCGTGCGCTCCGAGCAAGACAGCATCTTGTTGTGGGATGGCGAACGCTGCCCGGCAGACGCTGACCCCGTCATCGCCACCTACGAAGACCACCGTATGGCCATGGCATTTGCCCCCGCCTGCCTTGTACTGCCCCAAATACGGATAAATGAACCACAGGTCGTTACCAAATCTTACCCTGCTTACTGGCAAGACTTGCAAAAGGCGGGATTTAAAGTCTGCCAAGATGCAATGCAATCTTAGAATAAAGCTTTTATCTCTGGAAAAATCTAACGAATGAGGGGAAATAATGATGGCGGCACTGGTGTTCAATGACTTATGAGGACTTATGATGAAAGCCTCTCCGAAGCAAAAGTGCAAGGAAATGAAAGGTAATGAGGGCGTACGGTTTCTTATTCATTACCCGATAACGAGGTAAGTATATAGGTCGTTGGAGTTTATTTCTACTCTCTGCCACATTCTGCATAACAATGTACAACTCGCTGATAACTAATTTTGTAACCAAAAAGAATTGGATTATGCGAAGTACATTTAAGGTGCTGTTCTATGTGAACGGAAGCAAAGAGAAAAACGGTATTGTCCCCATTATGGGGCGAGTTACAATCAATGGCTCGGTGGCACAATTCAGTTGTAAGCAGAGCATCCACAAAGACCTATGGGATGTGAAAGGCAATCGGGCAAAAGGCAAGAGCAAGGAATCAAGAGACATCAATTTAGCTTTGGATAACATCAAGGCTCAAATCATCAAGCATTATCAACGCATTTCGGATAGAGAAGCATATGTTACTGCCGAAATGGTGCGCAATGCTTATCAAGGTATCGGAACAGAGTATGAAACATTGCTCGGCGCTTTTGATAAAGACAACGAAAGTTTCAAGAAGCGTATCGGCATAGACCGTGCAACAAGTTCCTACAAGGTGCGTGTAAGGTCACGAAATCATTTGGCTGCGTTCATCAAGAAGTGCTACAAGCGTAGTGATATTTCCATGCTTGAACTTACTCCCGACTTCATCAAGGAGTATGAAATCTATCTCTCTACCGATGCAGGTTTGCATAATGGCAGTATATGGTCGCATTGTATGTGGCTGAAAACAATAGTGTCAAAGGCTCATTACAACGGATTAACTCCGAGAAATCCATTTGCTCAGTATCGGGTTAATCAGAACATCAAAGAGCGACAATACTTGACCGAAGATGAAATCAAGGCTGTAATGACACACGAGTTTGCGGATAAGAAGTTGGCTTATATCCGAGATCTGTTCGTGTTTGCAAGTTTTACAGCCTTATCATTTGTGGATATTAAAGAACTGACCACTGATGATATTGTAGAGATAAACGGAGAGAAGTGGATTCTATCCAAGCGGCACAAAACAAAGGTCAATTTCCAAGTGAAGTTGCTGGATATTCCGTTGCAGATAATCAAGCGTTACGAGAGGTTTCAAGAGGACAAACTCGTGTTCCCTAATCTGAACTATTGGAATATCTGTAAACCATTGAAAAAGATGATAAAAGAGTGTGGGATTTCAAAGGATATTTCATTCCATACCGCACGTCATGGGTTCGCTACGCTTGCTCTAAGTAAGGGTGTTCCCATTGAGAGTGTAAGCCGAGTGTTGGGGCATACAAACATTACTACGACACAAAAGTATGCTAAGATTACAACCGAGAAAATCGACAAGGATTTGACAATGTTTGGCAACAGACTTAATCAATCGTTTAGTGAAATCTCAATAGCAATGTAACTATGGAACGAGCAATTATAACAATCAGCGAAAGCGGCAGAGTGAATATCCCAATCGGCAATGTATGGATGTCTGAAATGGAATTGGTGGAGTTGTTCGGGGTGATAGCCCCGACACTCCGAGCCGCCATAAAAGCGATATACAAGAGTGGAGTACTTTGCCCTGTTACTACCCAACGATGCGATTTGGCAACGCCTAAAAGTTGGGCTACATACTACAATCTTGAAGTGGTTATTGCCCTTGCGTTTCGGTTTAACACTTATGAGGCAAGTAAGATAAGGCAAAAGGTGTTGGAGAGTTTATGCCAGCGAAAAGAGAACGGGATTAGCATACTACTATCGTTGTGGAGTATTGGGCATCAGATTTCACCCAAAGGGATATGCTAATAGACAACGAGACCTGCTATTCTCACGAACGGCAGGTCTCAATCGTCTTATATGTAAATATCTATCAAGGAAATGATAGAGTTTCTTAATCTTCTCTATTGTGCCTCATTATTCAAAAGCCACACAGTCTGTCAATGTTCTGTTAGCTGGAAGCTCAACACTTATATATGTATTATAATTTTCTGCTGTGATTTCTACCTCACCACATACGCAATCTTTAAGTGTAATCTTTGCATTTGCAGCAAGAGCTGATAAGTCTAAATAGTAACCTTTTTCAAATACACATTCAGTAAAAGTTGTAGAAACATATGGGCGGATAAGACGGTCATAGTCTTGGTCATAGCCATTGTTTTGCCAATATTTAGATGAGTTCTCTCCAAAATTACATTTTGTGAATGAAACGGCATCAAGACCTGCAAGACTTGTCCACCCTTTCACTGTAGAGTTTGTCACTATCAGATTCTTCCCATTATGCTCAGTAGTATTGATTGCATAACCAGGACCATCAACAACTACATTATCAATATAAATATCTTGTTTAGGCGATGAAATAACAATACCACGACCGACAGGGGTGTCAATTGTTAAATTCTTGATTGTACCTCCATATGTTTCAACAGCATAACCATTGTATTGAGGATTTTCAATATCCAAAGAGAATCCATTGCCATCAAGAACACCACCTTCTTTCATAACTACAGCAACAGGAGTTCCATAAATAGCACTATTTGCAAGAGGAGCGGCTACATCTTCAGCAAATACAGTTGTATATCCTTGACTAAGAGCATAATTTACGCCATTAGCAGTACCTACTGTTGCAATATTATTTTCTACAGTATAAACATTTACAGTTACATTGTTAGTAGTATTTGAAGAAAGATCTGCGTTTGGTCTGTTATCACCCACAACTGCACCAGCAGCTGATTCCTTACCTGTATCTGCATATTCAGCAATCATATCTGCAATTACATTAGTATTATTAACTACGCAGTTTTCAACTTTAGCACCAGTCATTAAGCGTCCTGCTATACCACCAACACTTCTGTAGGCTGTTATATCAAGGTTGTTTACAGTACAGTTTGTAACAGAATAGCCCGTTTTGCTATTCTCAGAAACATATCCAACGATACCACCAACGTTATTAGCATTATTTTTCTGGCTGTTAGGAGTTGAGAGAATCTTACCACCATCTACATGACAATTCTCAATATTACCATAGATAGAACCTACGACTGCACCTGCTTTGTAATGTCCAGATATATTAACATTAGACAATTTTACATTCTTAATGTTACCAATTACATTACCAAACAAGCCAGCAGAATTTTCATCATCAGTAACCTTTACAGTCAAATTACTTATTGTCTTATTACCACCATCGAAAGTTCCCATGAATGTTTTGGTTGTACCGATAGGAGTCCAAGCAACATTTTTCATATCAACATCAGAAGTCAATTTCACTGTATAACCAGAGAATTGGTTGCTATTGGTATTACTTTCTGTTGATAACCAGTTAAGACCATCTACTGAGTAGAGATAATAGGTCTTGGTCGCTGCATCATATTTAACTCCATTTGTAACCTCTTCAAATTCAGGATAATTATAATCATCATCGAATCTTTCATCAATAACAATATTGAATTGAATATCGCCCGTCAGAAGTTTACCAAGAATATTTGTTCTCCAGTTACGCTGTACAGGAACTGCGTGCAAACCTTCATCGAAAACGATGTCTTCACCATTTTCAGGGCTGAAAGTAAACTGCAAACCGTCTGCCTCCAAAGTGGTTCTTTCTGCGTCATTATCAGTCAAGATATAGCTCATAGAAAGATATTTGTACTTTTCATCATCCTGAATAGTACCATCACGGTTAACATCAACTTCCAATGTTTCTGCAGTAGCAAACTTTGCAGGGATGGTCGCAAAATTATAAGTTACTTCTTCTTCTCCACTAACTGTACCATCAAGTAAGTTGATAGATGTTGCTGCATTCTTGATAACAACCTTTGACTTGGTAATTTCTATACCTGATTCTACTGCTGCTTTCCAATCAGCTTCTGTTACACCCACATTGATTTGAGCAAAAGGACGCTTCAATACAACATCAATTTCTGTATTGCCTGTTACCTTGAAAGTTTCAGCCTTAAAGAAAGCGTCACGAGTCTCATTGTTATTGTCGCCATCATAATCTACGGCTACTTTTAGTCCGTCAGTTTCTGCAGTAACTGTGTAAGCAGTGCAACTTGCATCCTGTGCCCAAAATACGGCTGTGTACTCCTGTCCCTTTGCCAATGTCACTTCTACTGCATCTTGCTTACTTAAATTTGGGAAGGCATTTGACTTTGTCAACAAACCATTGGTTGAACCATTGATAGTAGTAATCAACTGCTTGTTTGCATCAAAGATAGCATAGTACAATAAATTTGCACTCTCACCATCACTGATAGCACGGGTAGCGATACCCCCTTCGGCTGCAAGTGAGAACGTCACCTGAGCCTCATCTCCTGACTGAGCCACATCCAGTTCGTCATTCGAACACGATGTTGCGAGCAACATACCTGCTGCTGCGAACATACCTAAGAATAATTTCTTGTTCATCTTTGAAAAATTTAATTGTTATACAAATAGTTATTTTGATTTTCTTGTTTCTTAATGTTTGCCACATCCCTTGTGAATGTCGCACTCATTGTCGAGGGCTGTTCTGCATAGGCAGAACCGAGTATTATCATCAATCTGTCGTTGCCTGCTGATGCAGGGTAAAGGTCTCGGAACTGTTCCTCACCTTTGCGGTGTTAGCTTGTTTGTACTTTTCTGTTCGGCTTTTAACTCGTTATTAGGGTTATACTTATATTGAAAATCTCTTATTCTGTTGGTGTGAAATTTCCTGCGATGTTGCTTCTTTGGTTTGCCTCTATCTCCACCTGCGGAAATTCTACCGTCTTGCTTGTGTCTCCATTGGTCAAGGTCAGTTCGGCAGAAATATTTGTGGCTGTGGTCGGAGCAAACACATATCCCATAGCGAGGTAGTTATATTCCGTACCATCTGCCGAGAATGTTTCGGTTGTGGTTTCGTTGAAATTCCAAGTAAATTCGGTATTTCCACTTACTGTGTTAGTGATTGGGTGGAATGTGTTTGGGACTGCCTTTGCAGTAAATGTGGCTTGCAACGGTGTTCCTGTAGTTCCTACATTGATTTGTGCCAACGGGCGGACAAGTTCAACGGGATAACTGCAATCCCCTGTAATGGTAATATCCTCCATCGTGGCGAAGAATGCGTCTGCGGCTTCTGCTTGGGCGAAGGTTATTGAATTAGGCAGAGCATTCATTACGATAGCTGTCAGATCATCTATGTTGTAGATGTTCTGATTGCCGTCATACGCCCAAAAAACAAAACTATATGTCTGTTCCTGAGCCAATGTAAGTTGCACATCTATCGAAGTGCCATTTATCGGGAACGATTGGCGGTCTATTTCATAATAGTTCCAACTGCCACCGCTGTTGGTATGCACATCGGAAACTCCCTTTTTGAATATGCCGACCATAAGGGTATTTACTTGTTCAGCTTTGCCGAATGCACGGGTACGGGTATCCGTTGGGAGTGTGGCTGTGAAACTCACCTGCACATCGCCCACATCGTGCAATTCATCCGAACAGGATTGTATGCCAGCCATAGTCAAAGCAAGCATTGCCAATATCTGTATGTTATGTAGTAGATTCTTCATTATGTCTATCTGTTAGGGGAAAATAAGGTTATGGTCTCCGTCAAAGTCGGGATTGATGGTAACACCTCCCGAAGCCTCCGACATAAGGAACATACCTGTCATTATGGTATGATGGCTACGCTTCAACGGAACTTCTATCGGCTCGGTCAAGGAGAGTTGTGTACCCTCATTGTCATAGATACCTATCTGCACGGTTACAGCCGACTTCTTGCCGTTTACAAACACATAGTCAAATCCCATTGTAGCCTCCGATTCAGAGAGCTTTCTCAATGTGGATTCAAACATCACTCCCGTAGAGGAATCCACAGGCTTGTCGGTATTCATACTGTAAGCATCGGGCATAAATCCCACGTAGTAGAACACCACCTTGTAGTCCTCGATGTTTACAGCTCTTGTCGGGGTATCATCATTTGATGCGGCCTTGTTTCCGTTGGCTTTTGAGGCGACACGGACAGATTCCTTGTCTATAAACTCCACCACATCGTTTGTTACGAACTCAAATTTGGCAAGAGGACGTTGCATCGCTATATCCAATGTGTCGGGCAGATGCTCCATAATATCCGCTACGAGTGATATATTGTTAGAACCCCTGAAAGCATCACGATAGTCATTGTTACCCTTATGGTCGCCTTGCAGTCTGATTTCCGCAAAGTTGTCGGCATTGTGGAAATGGCTGTCACCGCTTGTCTGCACCAAGTCCGACCATACCATCACATTGTAGTTGCCGGGCAAGAGGTCGAGCGTGACTTCGTGGTCATAACCCTCTGATATATCTTTCGTGAATACGAACTCCTGTGTATAGTCCGATGTGGTACGCATTTTCTCCGATACGGGATAGGTGCGAACAATGTAACGTATCTTGCCATAATCACGATGATTGTCGTATATCTCGCCATATCCCTGCTCAATGACCTCTGCACCATCATAGAGGTGTTCCCATTCGGTCATATCCGTTTCATAGTTCAGGCGAAGATGCATTTTTACAAACTCCGGCGTTTCAGGCCATTCGTGAACATCACAAGCCGAAAGAAGCAATATCGGCAGGCACATAATAAGGTATAGAATCTTTCTCATCGCTTGCCTCCTTTCTTCTTTAAGTCAAACGAATAGGAGAACGATACCGCTGCTTGGTCGATACCCCAGTAGGTCTTCTTGATGCTCTCTATCATCAGACCGTCTTTTGTGCGTGGAGTGTTGTGGAACTTGTCGTAGTGACGGGAATAGACACCTGCTCCGAGAGAGAACTCCACCCTCCAACGGTTGTTCTTGCTGATGGGCAGACGATAACCGATGCTCACACCTCCACCGATGGCAGGTGTCTCACGGTTATGGTCTTGATAGCGGTAATCTCCATCAAAAGCAAAATTGTAGTATGCCAAGCCGAAGTGTGCTCCTGCGAAGAATCCGTCATTCTCTTCCGACAGCCAATAACGGAACTCAGGCTGTACGGCGAAGGTGCGGAACTTGATGGTTGATTTGAAGTAGTCCCAAGCAGAGTAATAGACAGGGAGCGTAAACGACCAATGTTTTGCCAAATCTACTTCTGCGGCAACATTGGCAATAGCCATTCCCAAACCTATGGCATTGGTTTTCAAATGGAGTTTGCGATTCCATTCCTCTATTTCGGGGATAACTGTTTCTACGATAGCCGTTGTGTCGGGTACAATTTCCACAACTTCAACTATTGGCTCTATCGTAATGGTATCAGGCAAGATTACAGTCTCTTGTACTGGTGGTAACTCTTTCTTGTAGGTTACGAATACCGCACAGGCATTTCGCATCTGCTCGAAGAAGAGTTTGTTCATCTGCTGCCATACATTACCACCGTCCAATGCTCTCAATTTTACGACACGGTTGTCGATATGCGTATTCGGGTGATGATAGGCCACCAATCGGGCTTCTTCCTCCAAGATGGCAATTACTTCATCCTTGCGGATAAGTCCCGAATCCTCAATCTGCGATTTGAGATAATCCCACGGGATATAGCTGTCATTATGGGTAATAAGGCTGTCGGGAATATCCACCTCACTGCGGATGAATTTTTCAAGTGCCGAGAGACGACCTTGTGCCAACTTGCGGTTGAGTTGATAACTGCCTTCGGGAGAAGCTGCTCCGCAGAAGGATACTTCAATGATATTGATTGTACTGTCTTGGCGTATAGTTCGTAGGAACTCCAAGATCTTCTGCATACGGGCGGCATTGTCCGAATAGGCGGAGTCTATGACAGTACTGTTCACACGGAAGTCAATACAGATTTCCGTGTGTTTCTCTTGCGAATGCGCAACACCTACACCAAACAGCAAGAGAATCAGCGTTATACAATATTTCTTAATGCGCATAAATCAGAATAATAGGTCACTTCTCTTTGGAAGAGTGATTTATGCGACATACTGCTATTGATTACGAGTAGGTTATTTGAACAGTCACGACATAATTTGCTCAACAATCCACATTGCCACTAAACAAAATCTGAATCGAGCATAACATTTTTTAGTGTAAATTGGTGCTATTTGCCGAAAAATGTGTAATTTTGTATCGGTAATCATTTCTCTTCCAAAGAGATAAGTTCTCTCTTCCAAAGAGACCTTTCATTCGCTCAACAATCTATTCTGCTCTGCACCTTCAACATCATCCCTATTCTTTTGGCTCTTACGGCTTATTGTGTCTTGACTTTATAATTTCAGGAGTATATTTATAGAGATATTTGCGGAATGAATGTATGTTAAGTCCAAATCGTTCTGCAATATCTTTCATCGTATCGGTGCTATTTCTCATACATTCGATAGCAGCTGCATATTTATCTGCCGTCTTTTGTTTCCTAACTATCGGCTTGCGTTCCGTCTTACGATGAAGCAATTCAGGGTGCTTGCTCTTTATGTAAGTTCTGAAATATTCATTGTAGCCACACTCGTCCATCACGGCATGGATAGTGGCGTTTCCTGATTTCAACTTTTCTATCCCTTCAGCAAACATCTGTTCACTGGATGCAAGCAACGAATTATGCTTTTCGATGGCTTCGGGATAGTTACGGCGTATAAAACCGCCTACACTATTATAGGTAAGTCCCAACCGTTTGGCAATGGATTTCAAGGACTCGGAAGTGGTTGCATAGATGCGTAGCGCCTCCGCATACTTTTCTGTACTACGATTTGAAACGACCTTACCGTCAGATGTCCTTATCATTCCACGGGCTGTAACCAATTCGGGATGATGCTCCCTGAGATACATCCTGAATGTTTCGGGATTCAGTCCAAATTCCGCTGCGACCTTTGCCGTTGGCAAATCGGTATTCTGTAATCTTTCGATTGCATTGGCATATTTCTCAGCAGAAGATTTTTTATAACGTTTGGTTTGCTCCAATGCCATACCTTCGTCAAAGCCACGTCTAAGAACCATCAGTTCGGGATACCAAGTTCTCAAGTGGTAGCGGAAGCCACCGAGAGTTACCCCAACAATACGTACTATATCCTTTACATCCTTCGATGTTGTACGATACAGGTCTATAGCCTTCTCATATTTTTCAAGAGTTTCACGGTCTGGCTCACAGACAGTCCAATTCCCGTTACGCAGACCTCTGACCTTTTGACCTGTTGCACGGATACGTTTCTCCTCCCTATTACGGGTAATTTGTGGGTAATAGGCTAAGATGTGTTCTCGCAAACCCGTGTAGGATACATTACAAGCCTCTGCAACCTCTTCAATGGTTTTATCGGATGATTGCAACATCTCAATGGCAGTAGCATACTCTTCCTTGCTCCACTTGCGTGCTCCATATTGCAGATTGACGGTTATTCCTATCCGTCTGCGTTCCTGTTCTCTGCGTGGTACGATATCGGGGTAATGTCTGCGAAGTTGGCTTGCCAAAGAGGAACAATCTACGTTGAAGATACGTGCTATCTGGGATATATTGTATTCAATATACTCCATACTGTCGCAAGCGGCAATGGCATCCTTGTATTTGTAATGGGCGGCAGTAGTTTGACCTTTCTTTCCTCTAAGCTTGACATTCTTAAATTCTGTAAGATTATGTCGTTTGAGGATTAGGTCACGGTGATGAGTGGAGAGGTAAGAACTGAACGCAGAAAAGCCGACCCCGGTCTGCTCGCATATTTGTTTTATGGAAAGACCGGTCTCTACATAGAGGGTAATTGCATCGCTATACTTTTCTCTGGTTTCTTGTCTAATTCCTCGTTGCTCTTTCAACTGTTGGTCGCCAATTTTTATGGGTTACTTAATTAGGGTAGGCAATCGTCAGGTTTACAAGTTCTTAATTCTATATAAAGAAGCTAAAGAGTAAACCTCTCTTGATAAGAGCAATTAATATTGTAAGTCTATTCTATAAATGAGTCTATTAGCAGGCTGATACATTGAAATTTGCTCAACAATAGACCAGTGGAGCAAAACAAAATGAAAATCAACCTGCTTTTTTAATTCCTTTTTTGGTTCCGATTGTATAATTCTTCGTAATTTTGCAACGGTAATCATTTCTCTTATCAAGAGATTTTCTCGTTCGCTCAACAAGACCTCCTCATAGAGATTTCAATATCATACTGTTCGCCTTGTCGATGGCTACGGTATCCAATGATGCAAGGTAGATGCGTGTGGTGGCTTCCGAGTCGTGTCCCATACCCTCACTGATTACCGAGAGCGGTACATTCTTGCTCTTGGCAATACTCGCCCAAGCATGACGGGCAACATACAGAGTGAGCGATACGGATAACCCCAACTCCTTGCCGATGATTTTCAAGCAACGGTTGATGTTATGGGCTGCATAGATATATTGCTTGCGCTCATCTATCTCACCGAAAGGCTTGATGATAGGTAAAAGGTAATTGGATTGCGAAGTATCGTATTTATCCACAATCTCCTGCATACACTTCTCCCATTTGATGAAGAGTTGCTGCCCCGTCTTGCGTCTGCGATAGGAAAGCACACCATTCTGCAAATCCTTTTTTCGCAAGTATGCCATATCCACGAATGACATACCTCGGGTATAGAAACTCATAAGGAACATATCTCGGGCAAAGTCAAATGTCGGATTCATCGAAAAATCCAACTCTTTGATTTTCTTGATAACTTTCAATGGTACGGCTCGCTTGACGGTCTTATCCACTCCCGTATAGACGTGCTTGAACGGAAAGCGTTGTGAGGTAAGTCCCTTTTCTACGGCTCGATTATATACAGCCCGAAGATTACGCATATAGAATGATGAACTATTGGGACTCACTCCGTTATTCTTCAAATATGCCTCGTATGCCATCATCATATCTGAATCCATATCATCCAAGGGCACATCTTTGTCCTCTCGGAAGCGTCTGAAACTGCAAAGGGTCGCAGCATATGTTTCCGATGTGCGTATCTTACCCAATGTTTTCAGATTGGCAATGACACCCTCCATAAATGGTAAGAGAAAATTTTCGGGATTATTCGATGAAAATTCTGCTATCACATCATCTGCGGTATAATCACATCCGCTATGTTCAAAATTAGCGATGACCTTCTGGAAATGCTTGACATCCATTCGTATTTTGTCGCCAATCTCCGATAGATAGCGTTTTCTGCTCTCGTTGAACTTGGGTAACACCACCTCCGAAGAGTGACTGTTCCACTCATAGCCGTAGAGACGGTAGCCCGTCTTTTGCTGACGGGCTACACGATTATGGATTACTTGATAGAAAATTGAGCCTTGTCCGCCATCAACCGTTGATGCTCGGAACTTAATCTTTACTGTTGCCATATTACAATCAGGGTTTTGATTTATTTTGTTTAACCTTACTATTATCCTGCTTGTTCTTAATGGATTTGGCTTTGCTCTCCTGTTCCCTTGCTGCCTGCTCTTTCAAACGTGCTTGCTCGGCAAGGGCGGCTTGTTTGCGAACAGCCTCTTCGTAGGTCTCCACATCCTCACGCATCTGCTCGATTGCTTCGGTGTTACGGTTGAGTTCAAAGATGTCTTCCAATGTGGCTATCTGCTCAGCCGAAGCATCGCCTTTCATCTTGATGTAGCGGTATTTGAGGGCATCATCATCCCTCTGAACATTCGGTCTTGATAAATGATATACTGCTGATACTCCTGCTGCCATAAGGAAGACAATTATTGATAGGAGAATCCAAGATTCCTTTGTATAAAGGGCAAACGAGTGTCGTTTCTCGTCAATATTGTGCTTTACCTTTACCTCGTCCATCTTGTCGATAGCCTCTGCAAGCTGTTGTTTTACACCCTCAAAGTCGGGTTGCTCCTGCTCACTGATGCCATCCATTCGCTTGTTTATCTTGCTAAATTCATTGACAACAAAGCCTGCAAGTTTATTGGTTTTAGCATCATAATACTCTTTGTTTTCCCGATTGCCATTCTCGATTAACTCTTTAATGGGCGTCAAATCTACATTGGCATTTACTGTTTGTTCTGTTCGTTGGCTCTTGCTGATGGTCAGCAACTCTTCCAACATTGCGATAATGATTGAATTATTTTCTTGCATATTTCTTTTGTTTTTAAGTGGTTAATGATTATAGTTTGAATCCTCTGGTTCTCTTTTTCTTAGGTTTCTGTTGCATCAAGCGGCGGAACTCTGCCTCTTCCTGGCTATCTGCATCGGGAGAAGATGTGAAATCCAACAAGCCTAATGAACCGCTGATAAGCTCCGACTCCTTGTTGTCGAAATGGCTTATCTGCATATGATGCGGTTCATATTGTCGCTGATATTCCGCTTGATTGTAATTATTCAGTGCCTTATCAATCTTTGAATAACTGAAACTGCGGTCTATCTTCGAGCCGTTAAAGTGGTAGCCATTCTTGGTAAAGATGATACCTTGCACCTCATTAGTATTACCCTTATACTTGAAGCGAACATCTATTCCTTCGGCTTTCAAGCGCTTCAGTAGTGTAGTCCAATCCGAGCATCGTGCAACCTCCCGTTTGAGAACTTGGTATATCTCGTAACGGGTTTTGTCAGGCTCTTTCAGTTGGTGCATTTTTACCTGTTCCTTACCATTTGCGAAGTATAATCCGTATTTGCGTGTCAGCTCTTTGCAGATGCGTTCACTGCGGTAACGGTCATTCTTATCACTGATGGTTCTGCCGTTATTATCCACCCGATTAAAGGCGATATGAACGTGCGGATGCTCCTTATCATAGTGTCGTCCGATAATGTATTGCGTGTCACGAATACCCATCTTCTCCATATATTCCCTGCTTATTTGAATCATAAGTTCGTTAGTTAAGCGTGGTAAATCCTGCTTCGAGAAGCTGAGTGAGATATGTCCGATAAACTTATCCACTCGTGGATTAAGCCTCGATTGAGCAATAAAACTTTTGGCTATCGTGCTATTATCATTGAACAGTACCCCTTGACAATCTATGAGCGTGGCTTGTTTCTTCTTATCGAGGATATAATCTACAATTCCTTTGGCTCCTGAGCCTTTTACAATCTTCGCCATCATAGGCTGATATGGTCTATAATGTTTTCTAATGAGAGCAGAAGATGTTGGCATTGCCCATAGTGCAGCCTTACACCTTCACGATGAGCCTTGCGAGTAAGCTGATTGAGGTTGTTTGCCATACCGCATAATTTACGGATATAGTCCGCTTGTTCGGTGGTAAGGCGTGCCCTGATATGGCAATCACGGATAGCCATTCGCACAATCTCACTCGCCGAGACTCCGGCGTTTTTGGCTTTCAGTTTCATTGCATAGTACTCTTCGGTTGCCATCTTTACCGTTATGCGGTACTTGCGTTTCTCGGACAACTTCTTCGTGGGTCGTCCTCCTTTGTTGGGTTTCTTGTTATTGATACTTCGTTTCATACGATTACTGATTTAGAAAATGATACATACATTGTTTACTTGATAGACCAACGGGATGTCCTCTTCTGCGACCTTCGGGAGTGGAAGCAAGTGGTTTTGGTCTGCCCAAAACATAAACTTGCTTCCCCACAAACAGAAGGTCAATCAATTTTGAGTGCCTCAAAATGTAATTCCGTTGGAACAGTCCTTAATTTGGTTGGATTAAGAGGTTACATTCCTTTCCAATGTTCGAAGTCTTCTGAATAGAGTTCGATGTGATGACGGACGATGTTCTCCAATAGTCCTGACATACTCATTCTATCCTCGCCGATTTTGCAGGCGAACTTATCGAGCATCTTACGCAACTTGCCACTGATGAACACCGGTTTGCGGTCTTCAATCTTATAAGGTCGCATAAAAGTATTGCGGTACTCTTCTAATGAGAGTTTGCGTTGCTTGCTACTCACTCTGCGCTGAATGGGTGGTGTAGGTGGCTGTTGCTCGACAACATTGGTGGGAAGAACTTCATCAGTTTCCTCTGAAATAGGAGATACAGTATCCGTCTGAATATGTTTCACAGCTGACGGTAGAGGCTCTGGCAGAATGTCGTCAATGGATGATCCTACGGATTCCATTGTTTGCAAATTCTCCATATCTGAGCTAGTACCCTTATCACTCCTGTAAAAAGACCTTGTAGTCATTTGGTCGATAATTTCTTGACACTGTTCTTGTGTCAACTCAACTTGTTTTTTCTTCATACTTATCACTTTTTGAATGTTCAACAATATGGTCTTTGTGCACAATTATGACCGATTATCTGCTGCAAAGAAAATATGCATACAATTCTGCCACAACTAATTAGGTCTATGTAGGCAATTATGAATTGTATTGCTTTTTAGAGTGATTTATAAGCAGTGCCAACTGCATAATTCTTCCCAGATTGAATGGGTAATGAAAGATTGGGGCGAAATGCTTAATTGAAGAAATTAAGGTCTTAAATACGATAGCGGATAGACGGACTGCCGAAGTGTCGGGAGTTGGTCTATCCGCTATACTTCTATTGTAGAATCAGCGACTATCTGTTTCGGCTGTTCGGAGCAGAAGTTTGGCAGACGGATAGGCATCGGTCTGACAAACGACAATGCCACGGACAAGATCCGAGACGGGTAGTCGCTTGGGGATATTCTTATATAATATTGGTTACAATGTGATGTATGCTTAAAAATGTATCATCATATACATCTAAAAGTGCCACGAACTGTGCCACATACTGCAACAGGCTTATCGTATGATTGAGGTGTGATAACTTATCTATTACTTCGCACCTACAAAACGAAATTGCATATAAGGAAAGAGCCTATTTCAATGACTGATTAAGTGTTTGTGATGAAACGATATGACACGGAATGACACCTACTGTTAGTGCCATTGAAGTCTGAAAATCTCTTCCTTATTTAGCAGTGCGAAACAAGAAAACAAGTGTAATAAATAAAAATAAAGCGTATGGATTTAATCATTTTTGAGCGAAAGGCATTCGAGGAATTTGCCACGAAGATTGAGCAGTTCATTCTGCGAGTATCAAATTCACCCGTTGTCAAGAACGGGAAGAAAAAGACAAACAATTGGCTCGACCATCAGGATGTTTGTCAGCGATTGAAGATTAGCAAGCGTACATTGCAGACCTTGCGTGATAATGGTACGCTTGCCTATACCAAAATCGGCAATCGTACCTACTATCTGCCCGAAGATGTGGAGAGCATTATTACGAAGGTGGAGGACAGACGAAAAGAAGCCAGATGGAAGGGACGAGAAATCTAATCAATGTATAACAATAAAACCATTTGAACTATGTATCAAGAGATGAGAACCAAAGATGATGCGTGGATGCAGTCCATCCACGAGAGTATCGACCAACTATCGGAAATTCTCGATAGTATGCCCAAAGATGGTGCGGCATTACAACACGATGATGAGTATCTATGCGACAAGGAGGTGGCATATATGCTTAAAGTCAGCCGAAGGACATTGAGCGAATACCGAAGCAATGGCACATTACCATATTATGTCCTCGGTGGCAAAGTTCTATACAAGCGAAGTGAGATTGAGCAGGCGTTGAAACGGGAATATAATGGCAAGCATCTGATGAATAGCAGCGGATAAACCTATCTATATTTTTGGAGGGAGTGAAATTTACCGCTTGCCCTATATTCATCTGTTGCAAAATAACAGTGCCCCTATGGATAGAAACAAGAACAGCATACAAATGGGTTATCAATGTAAGAACCCGTTTGTATGCTGTCTGTTTATCTTTATCTACATTTTCGTCAGTCGTTCATTTCCGTTGCCGTCTGCATTTCTGAGTACAGACATTGAAAGGGGAAAGGTTTTCGGGGTGAATACTCTCCGTAGGAGGAAGATTCAGTCCGAAACGGCTTGCCGCCCCGACCTTTCAACTTTCAAAGGCTGATGTACTACCTTCGCAGACGAGCAAAGGAAAGGGGCGAATGACGGAATCGGGAAACTCATAATATTGCAGATTGATGATAGACTCAAATCAAATATTACCCTGAACAATGAAAAATGCACCGTCCTTTTGCTCGTTCATAAAAAAGTTGTACCTTTGTTCCAAGATGAGTTGTACATCAATGCAAATCACGCAAGTATGTAGAAATCAGAACAGTTGCCAACTCATTACCTCGTTCTTGAACTTTCCGCATAAACTTTTTATTCTTAGCGGATTATGAGATTATTCCAAAAATATGCTTTATTCTTAGAAATACAGCCTTTATTCTTAAGAATATAACCTTTATTCTTAGGAATAAAGGATACATTCTAAGATTAGGATGCATCCAAAGTAGTTTTATACTGCGTTCCAGGCAAGTAATGCCTGCGTCGGGTGGAAGTAATCTGCCTACCTGCAATCTGACTCATTATTTTGTCGTGTACAAAACAATGTGTATCTTTGTCCGTTCTATTAATGGAACATGTTTTTCAAGAAAAGGAAGCCCATGTGGATATTGATTATTAGCCTGATTGTCCTTGCCCTCGTGGCAGCCACAGCCGGAATTATACGCAACCGGAAACTGCAGAAGAAGATAGACCGCGGCGAACTGGACGCCATGCCCGAAGTGCAGGAAGTGGATGCCGAGTGCTGCGGACAGCATGAAATCTGCGAACGTGACAGCCTGCTGGCAGCCGTCAGCAAGCAAATAGAATATTACGATGACGAAGAACTGGACAAATACATCGGCACCGCTCCCGATGCCTATACTCCCGAGCAGGAAGACGAGTTCCGCGACGTGTTCTACACCATGCAAGACACGGACGTAGCCGGATGGGTGCGCAGCCTGCAACTGCGTGGCATAGCCTTGCCGGATAACATCAAGGATGAAGTGTTCCTCATCATCGGCGAACGCCGTCTCACCCCCCATTCCTAACACTCCACATCCAACTTTTAATTTTTAATTCTTAATTTTTAATTGAATAAATGGAGCTACTGCAATACACTTTTTTCCAACATGCCCTCATCGGCAGTCTGCTGGCAAGCATTGCTTGCGGGCTGATAGGCACGTACATCGTTACCCGGAGACTAGTGTTCATCAGCGGCGGATTGACGCATGCATCTTTTGGCGGTATCGGCCTGGGATTGTATACCGGCATTTCCCCCATTCTGTCGGCAGCCTTGTTTGCAGTCTTGTCCGCTTTCGGTGTAGAGTGGCTCAGCAAACGGAAGGACATGCGGGAAGACTCCGCCATTGCCGTATTCTGGACATTGGGCATGGCACTGGGCATCATGTTCACTTTCCTCTCGCCGGGATTCGCACCCGACTTGTCCGCCTATCTCTTCGGCAACATTCTCACGATTACCTGGAGCAACATCGCTCTATTGGGAGGGCTTGCCCTGCTGCTGATACTGTTTTTCGCGCTGTATCTCCATCCCATCATCTACGTAGCCTTCGACCGGGAGTTTGCCCGCTCGCAAGGTATTCCGGTGCAGGTATTCGAATATGTACTGATGATGTTCATTGCGCTGACCATCGTGGCATGCCTGCGCATGGTGGGCATCGTGCTGGTCATTTCGCTGCTCACCGTTCCGCAGATGACCGCCAACTTGTTCTCGCACCGGTTCCACCGCATCATCTGGCTTTCCATCGGCATCGGTTACCTCAGTTGCCTGGGCGGGCTGATGATTTCTTTCTACTTGAATGTCCCCTCGGGTGCATCCATCATATTCTTTTCCATCATTATCTATGCCATTTGCAAGACAGGAAAAAGTTTTTGGCTATATTTGCAACGCTAAATCAAAAGACACAATGGAAATCAAAATTCAGTCATTAGACCAGATTCACGAAGCCGCCCGCCAGTTCATCGCTGAAATGGGTGATAATACCGTCTTCGCTCTTTACGGAAAAATGGGGGCGGGCAAGACAACTTTCATCAAAGCCGTTTGCGAGGAGTTGGGCGTTTCCGACGTCATCACCTCCCCTACCTTCGCCATTGTCAACGAATACCGTTCCGACACTGCCGGCGAACTGATTTACCATTTCGACTTCTACCGCATCAAGAAACTGGAAGAAGTGTATGACATGGGTTACGAAGATTACTTCTACAGCGGCGCCCTCTGCTTCATAGAATGGCCGGAGCTGGTAGAGGAGCTTCTGCCGGGTAATACCATCAAAGTGACCATTGAGGAAATAGAGAACGGAGAGCGGAAAGTCACCCTGGAAGACTTTGAATAACCCCTCCCCCCTCTTTTTAATTTTTAATTTATAATTTTTAGTTCTCCATGAGCCAATACATCGTTCAAGGGATTTTTGCCGTCGCAGGCATCATCGCCTTGCTGGCAGCCATATTGGACTGGAACTGGTTCTTTACTGCCCGAAACACCCAGTTTATCGTACAAAATGTAGGGCGGCGACAAGCTCGCCTGTTCTACGGTGTATTGGGTGTCATTCTCATCGGTACGTCCATCTTCTTTTTTCTGAATACGCCACCGGTCACATAAAAACAAAAAATCGCGGATGAAGCCATGCTCATCCGCGATTTTCCTATACTTTTGATACAGACTATTCTTCGTCCAAAGATTCCGTATATTCCATCTCACCTTGTACGATGAAAAGGATTTCTTCCGGATCATAGTCACCCATCTCATCCTTATGGGCTTCCTTGACAATATAGTCCACGATTTTCCCCAAATCAATCTCGATGTACCCATCCGCATCCGGCTGTGCATCAAGGATGCCGCTCTCGGAATAGTACTCGTCAATCAAATCGAGAAAATAATAGAACTCGTCGTCAGAGAACTTCTCTTTCAACTCCTGCGGCAAATAATTCTTGATGTACTCGATGGTCTTTTCATCATCGACATCATTCTGCAAAAAATCGTCTTCCATTCCCATACTTACTATTGCTTAAAGGGTTAATGTTATTGACTATTTGACGATTTACTATTTACTATTTACTATTTAGCTGCGCCATGATGCCGAAAGGGTAAATCGTAAATCGTCAAATAGTACCTTATAATATCGCTTCTATCTTGGCCACGTAAGCAGATTTCGGAGCAGAACCTACCTGCTTGTCCACCAGCTCTCCATTCTTGAAGAACAAGACTGTAGGGATGTTGCGTATACCATATTCGGCAGCCACATCACCGTTCTCATCCACGTCACATTTGCCAATAATCACCTTTCCTTCATATTCAGTAGCCAATTCATCGATGATTGGTCCCACCATCTTACAAGGGCCGCACCAAGGTGCCCAGAAATCCATAACGACCGGCTTTCCCTCTGCCAGGATTTCTTGAAAATTGCTGTCTGTAATTTCTAAAGCCATTTCTTTTAATATTAAATGTCAACTATAATTATTAATTTACTGTCAATTGCGTTTTATCAACCTTCGCTTTCGAAGCAAAGATAGTGCAAACCGAATGCAAAACAAAATGAACTTGTTCATTTTTTATGCCGAGGTGCAGCCTATCTTCGTTTTCCAACAAAGATAACTAATTAATCCTGAACTCAAGGTCCGGACGCTCTTTTAAATAAGTAATCAGTTCACGCCCCACGGAAAGCTTCACGGGACGGGAAATCAAATCGACCGTCATCTTGCTATCCTCATCTCTGACTTTGAAATAAAGCTCCGTACTGCCCGGACGTTCCTTGGTCAGTTCTGCCAGTTCAGTTATCAAAGCCTTGTTCAGCACACTCAGCGGAATGAGAATGGTTATCTTCTCAATCAGTTTCTCCTTGACGTCAGGCAACAGTTCCATGGAGGTTATCTTCAGCTCCAACTCATCCTGCCGCCATTGCTTGGGCTGGCAACGGGCTTTGATGAACAAGAAGGTACGTTCACCCAGATACCCCTGATAGGTCACCCAATCATTTCCGAAGAAAGGAAGCTCTGCCGAACCGGAATAGTCTTCAATCTTGGCTATGCCGTAAGGATTTCCATTTTTGCTGATACCGCGACGCACGGCGGTCACGATGCCACCCATTGTTATTTCGCGTCCCACAAGTGCCGTCTTATCTTCCAGCTCTGTCATGTGAGTGTTGCAAACATGCTCCAGAACTACGGAATACTCATCCAACGGGTGTGCGGACAGATAGATACCTACCAAATCGCGCTCCCGGTTCAAACGGTCGAGGTCGCTCCAACGTTCCGCTACCGGTATTTCCGGAGTGGCGATATCCACCACATTCTCACCGCCGAACAAGGAGTTTGCAGCCGCAGCCTGGTCGGCCTGGTAACGGTTACCATACCGCACCAAGGTTTCGAGGAAGACCTCGTTCTTGGAATTTACGGCAAAATACTGCTCTCGCTTCAGCTCCGGGAAGCTGTCGAACCCGCCCGCCAAAGCAAGACATTCCAGATTCTTCTTGTTGCAGGCTGTCAGATTGACACGCTGCACAAAATCAAATATACCCTTGAAAGGACCATTCTTCTCGCGTTCCTCCATGATGCTCTGCACAGCACCCTCGCCTACCCCTTTCACCGCGCCAAGACCAAAACGGATATTGCCTTCCTTGTTCACGGTGAACTTCAGGTTACTTTCATTCACATCCGGCCCCAATGTATTTATGCCCATTGCCTTGCATTCGTCCATCAGTTTGGTTATATCGGTAATATTCGCCAAACTTCGGCTCATGACCGCCGCCATGTATTCGGCCGGATAGTTGGCCTTGAGGAAAGCCGTCTGATAGGCCACCCACGAATAGCAAGTGGCATGTGACTTGTTGAAGGCATAGGACGCAAACTTTTCCCAGTCGGCCCAGATTTTCTCAAGCACTTTCGGGTCGTGGCCGTTCTTTTGTCCACCCGAAATGAATTTCGGCTTCATGTGGTCCAGCTTGTCACGCAGTTTCTTACCCATCGCCTTACGCAAGGCATCGGACTCACCACGGGTGAAGTCCGCCAGCAAACGCGACAGAAGCATGACCTGCTCCTGGTAGACCGTAATGCCGTAGGTATCCTTCAGATACTTCTCCATGATGGGGATGTCATACTCGATGGGCTTGCGTCCCCACTTACGGTCGATGAAGTCGGGGATATAATCCATAGGACCCGGACGGTAGAGGGCATTCATGGCAATCAAATCCTCGAAAGTGCTCGGTTGCAACTCACGCAGATATTTCTGCATACCGGCCGATTCAAACTGGAACGTACCGATGGTGCGGCCGTCGCAATAGAGTTTATAGGTAGCAGGGTCGGAAATGGATATCTTGTCGATGTCGAGTTCCAAGCCGCGGTGCAGACGTACATTGGCAACGGCTTCCTTAATGATGGACAAGGTTTTCAGTCCGAGGAAGTCCATCTTGATAAGTCCCGTATCTTCGATGACGGAACCTTCGTATTGGGTAACGAGCATCTTCTCGCCCGTCTCCTTATCATCCGCCGTGCTGACGGGTACCCAATCCGTGATGTCGTCACGGCAAATAATAGTACCGCAGGCATGCACACCCGTACCGCGTACATTACCTTCCAGCATCTTGGCATATTTCATCGTATCGCGCACCAGGGGATCGGGCGAAGCCTCCGCAGCCTGCAATTCGGGCACGTAGGCAATGGCATTGGGCAGGTTGAGTTTCTTGTCGGGAATCTTATCCGGCACGAGCTTGCACAGACGGTCCGATTCGCTCAAAGGCAGTTTCTGCACGCGCGCCACGTCCTTGATGGCCATCTTGGTCGCCATCGTGCCATATGTAATGATGTGCGCCACCTTCTCTTGCCCGTACTTCTCCGTCACCCAGCGGAGCACTTCTCCACGCCCGTCATCATCGAAGTCCACATCGATATCAGGCAAAGAGATACGGTCGGGATTCAAGAAACGCTCGAACAGAAGGTCGTATTGAATCGGGTCTATTTTCGTGATGCCCAAGCAATAGGCCACCGCCGAGCCGGCAGCCGAACCACGTCCCGGTCCTACCGAAACGCCCAGCTGTGTGCGGGCGGCATTGATAAAGTCCTGCACAATCAAGAAGTATCCCGGGAAACCCATCGTCTTCATGATGTACAGCTCAAAGACCAGACGTTCCTTCACCTCGTCGGACAAGGGATCACCGTACAGTTTTTTAGCACCGTCGAATGCCAATTTTGCCAGATAGTCGGCTTCCAGCTTGATACGGTACAGCTTGTCGTAGCCCCCCAGACGCTTTATCTTGGCATTGGCGGCATCCTCATCCAGCACCACCTTGCCGTTTTCATCCTGGGTAAACTCATCAAATAAGTCCTTTTCGGTATATTTCTGCCGATAGCCCTCTTCCGTTCCGAAATCTTCCGGAATAGCAAACGTAGGCATAATAGGAGCGTGGTCGATGGAATAATATTCCACCTTGTCCAAAATCTCCAAGGTATTGGACAAGGCTTCGGGAACATCCTCAAACAAGGCGTTCATCTCAGCCTTTGTCTTCATCCATTCCTGCTTGGTATAAAGCATTCGGGTAGGGTCATCCAGATCTTTACCCGTGCTCAGACAAATCAGGCGGTCGTGCGCTTCTGCATTCTCTTCATCCACAAAGTGGACGTCATTGGAGCAGATAACCTTAATGTCATATTTCCGGGCAAGCTCCAGCAACTTGGCATTCGCCTTCTGCTGAAGCGGATAGGCTTCGTGGTTGGCACGGGGAACAGTGGCTTTATGGCGCTGAAGCTCCAGATAGTAATCATCGCCAAACAGATTCTTATACCAGCGTACAGCTTCTTCTGCCTCTTCCAGCTGGTCATTGATAATCTTCTTAGGAACCTCGCCACCGATACAAGCCGAGCAGACAATCAGCCCCTCATGGTACTTTTCCAGTTCACTGCGGTCTGTACGCGGACGCATATAGTATCCCCTTGTCCAGGCATGCGATACAAGTTTTATCAGATTGTGATACCCCTTCTCATTCTTTGCCAGCACAATCAGGTGATAGCCACTCTGGTCCGGCTTCCCCTCCTTCTTATCCATGGTTCGGCGGGCCACATACATTTCACAGCCTACAATCGGCTTGAACAGCTTGCTTTCCGCTTCTGCCATCTTGGCACGACAATCGGCAATCTCCGCTTCCTTGTCTTCACACTCTATCTCACCGCTTTCAATACCGGCAATCCTTTTCTTGAGGTCCTTTATCTCCCCCTTTGGCCCGCTGTTCTTCTTGTTGACATAGTTGGTGAACTCCTTGATACCGAACATATTTCCATGGTCGGTCACGGCAATGCCTTTCATACCATCCTTCATGGCCTTGTCAACCAGCCTGCTGACACTTGCCTGACCATCCAGAAGAGAGTATTGGGTATGGACATGTAAATGAACAAAATCTTGCATATATATCCTTTCTATTGAGAGCCTAAAATTACAACCTCTATCACAGCTAACAAAAATATTTCCCAAAAAGTTATCAACATGCACATTTCTCTCTCCAAATCCTTGTTAGATTTTCAAAATAAGCCTATTTTTGCAGATAATTTCTATCTAAATTAGCAAATACGATATACATGGGTCGATTAAAAAGATTAAAAAAGATACGCATACACCGTGAAGGAACACATACATTGGCAGGCAGCCTGGTTCTGATTCTGGCTGTCAACACTGCCCTTTACTTCGGATTGGAATGCAAAGTTCCTTTTTACGTAGTAGCGGTCATCAGCCTCATAGTATATGGCATACTCGTGAACTTCTTCCGCTGCCCCATCCGTTTGTTCGGACAAGAAACGGAGAAAGTCGTGGTAGCTCCTGCCGACGGTAAAATCGTAGTGGTGGAAGAAGTGGAGGAAAACGAATACTTCCACGACCGCCGTATCATGGTATCTATATTCATGAGTCTGGTTAATGTACACGCCAACTGGTATCCGGTAGATGGTACGGTAAAGAAGGTATGGCACAAAAACGGGAAGTTCATGAAAGCCTGGCTGCCCAAAGCCAGCACCGACAACGAGCGTTCCACCGTAGTAATAGAAACTCCGGAAGGCGTGGAGATTATGGCACGACAGATAGCCGGAGCCATGGCGCGCCGCATCGTGACCTATGCCGAACCGGGCGAGGAATGCTATATTGACGAACATATGGGTTTCATCAAATTCGGCTCCCGCGTGGATGTCTTTCTACCGTTGGGCACCGAAGTATTCGTTAAACTAGGACAACTGACTACCGGCAATCAGACTGTGATAGCCAAACTTAAATAATAAAAGAACAACAATGGCAAACTGCATTACCCGCCATATTCCAAATACTCTGACCTGCCTGAACCTATTCTCCGGGTGTATTGCTTGTGTCATGGCATTCGAAGCCAGATATGAATGGGCACTCGCTTTCATTATCTTCAGTGCCGTATTCGATTTCTTCGATGGCATGATGGCACGTGCACTGGACGCACACTCCATTATCGGCAAGGATTTGGATTCTCTGGCAGATGATGTCAGTTTCGGAGTGGCCCCTTCCCTGATTGTATTTTCCTTGTTCAAGGAAATGGACTATTCGGGCGCAATGGAAAGCTTGGCCGGCGTTTTCCCCTATCTCGCATTTCTTTTGTCCGTATTCTCTGCACTGCGGCTTGCCAAGTTCAACAACGATACCCGCCAGACGAGCTCTTTCGTAGGACTTCCCGTCCCGGCAAACGCCTTGTTCTGGGCTTCATTGGTGACGGGCGCTCACGACTGGCTGGTGAGCAGCAATTTCCATCCGGTTTATCTGTTGCTGCTGGTCTGCCTTTTCTCATGGCTGCTTGTATCGGAGATTCCAATGTTCTCACTCAAATTCAAGAATCTGTCATGGAAAGACAATAAAACAAGCTTCATTTTCCTGCTTGTCTGCATTCCGTTCCTCATCTTCTTGGGAATCTGCAGCTTTTCTGCAATCATCGTCTGGTATATACTGCTTTCGCTTATTACAAGGAAAAGTAAATAAACAAATCTTTGGCACGGTTGTTGTATTGAAGTTCGCAGAAAACGAACACATAAAAAGACATTAGCCCATGTTTCATATTTTAGGATTTTTATTCATCATCATAATTGCCATTCTGCTCATTGGCCTCAGCATTATCGGTACTGTCATCCGGAACATATTCGGATTGGGCGGACGCCGTACTTCCTCCAACTCCGGTCCCTACCAAAAAGGAAATGGTAATTACCAGCCGGGAGGGTATTCCTACAATGATAATAGACAATCGTCTGAGGAGGCACAAACTGAAGAAGGTGAAATACGCCCCCGCCACAAGAAACTGTTCTCCAAAGACGAGGGAGAGTATGTGGATTTTGAAGAAATCAAAGAGTAGAGATTAGGGATAAAGGATTAGAGATTATTTGCGCTTGGCGGCAAAGAACTCTTTCATCAGGGCGGCACATTCATCTGCCAGAATTCCTTTTACTACTTGTGTTTTGGGATGCAATGCCTGCGAGGCATAGCGCTGATACCCTCTTTTCTCATCTTCAGCACCAAACACCAGACGTCCCATCTGCGCCCAGGCAATGGCACCAGCACACATCACGCAGGGTTCCACTGTGACATAGAGAGTACATTCATTCAGATATTTGCCGCCAAGAGTTGCAGCGGCAGCGGTAATGGCTTGCATCTCGGCATGGGCGGTGACATCCGTCAAAGTCTCCGTCAAATTATGGGCACGAGCTATGATACGGTCCTTGCACACCACAACTGCACCTACGGGAACTTCTCCCCGTTCACCGGCCTTATGGGCTTCCAAAAGCGCCTGCTTCATATAATAGCTATCGTCCAACGCCACCCCCTTTAATTTTTAATTTTCACCTCCTCATGTCGTGCTCACCGAACAAAGTAGGATAATCCTCTTCCATATTCTTATGGATAAACATGAGAATAGTCTCCCGCAGCCAACGCGACTTGTTCGTTATCTTGTATTTCTCCAGATAACGGTCCACAATCCGCTGCTCTTCCTCGCTCATCAGGCATACCATGCGCTGCTCGCGTTTCGGTTCTTCGGGCGTTGCTTTCGCACACGTTTTATCTCTCTTTCTCATATTTCCTGCAAAATTACTTTTACTTCTGTAAAAACAAAACGAACCTACGTAATTTTTATATCGGAAACACTTAAATAGCACTGAAATATTTTTTTGACCGGTAAACTTAAAGTATTTCTTAAAAACATTTTAATTTAGTAATTAAAAACGTATTTTTGGAGAGTTCTAAATTTAAAAGGTATGAAACATGTAAATTATCTTAGTTTCTTTCTACTCACATTGTTCAGTATAAGTTTTATCTCATGTAGTGACGATGACGATAATAAACTTAATACCGGCATAACCAATCAGAGTTGGACAGAGGGAAAATCCCTGGAGATCAGCCAGGATAATGAGTTGTCTGTAAGCTTCAATGCTGCAGCCAAATGGGTAGCTTCCGTCACCTCAGGAGCGGATTGGTGCAAACTGAATACGACCTCGGGTACAAAAGGACAAAGCACCTTGAAATTATCTGTAAGTACAAGTTCCACCACCGACCGGACAGCCAGAATTTCCATTAATATAGACGGCTATTCTCCTGCAAGTTTTGAAGTTACACAAAAGGGGACCAGTGTTCCCCAAACCACTGAAGATATGGAGATTAACGCAAAAGTTGATGAATATCTGAGGGAAATGTATCTCTGGAACGATGAATACAAAACGTTGAATCTTGACCATAACAAAGGCTATGAAGACTTCTTCTATGATGCATTGGGAAGTATGACTACCAATACATTGGATAAAAAAACATATGTCGGTAGCGACGGCAAGACATATTATAATCTTTTCTCTTATATCCAGCTATTGCCCAATATTAGTTCAACCCGTACCACCAAAATTGTAAACAAGGAACTGGCATATAGTTTCGGTATCACCGGTATAACCCCCATAAGCATTGGCACACAAGCAGAAAATACCATTTATTTCTGCCTCCAAGGTGTATATCCCGATTCACCGGCCTCCGAAGCTGGACTCAAACGAGGAGCAATGATAAGCCTGATAAATGGAAAGAAGATAAATAATAACAATATTAATAACTTCTATTACGACATATTGTCACCAGATGCAACTATCAACTATACTTTGACAGAAGATGTCGTAGAAGGAGGCACCATTACCGGGCAAAAGGAATACACCATAACTTCCAAAGCCACATACAACAACCCCGTCATCTTCAGTAATGTCAAGGAAGACATAGAAGGACATAGAATCGGTTACCTCGTTTATTCTGGGTTCGAGGCAAGCTTTGACCAAGAATTATTCAATGTTTTCAAAGATTTTAAGAACAAGAACGTCACAGATTTGATTCTGGACTTGCGGTACAATGGTGGTGGGCATACCATGTCAGCTAATCTGATAGCGACTTGTATTGCCGGTACTGCTTCTCAAGGTAAAGTATTCAGCAGTTTACGATACAATGATGAAAGAATGGCAAAACTCAATAACAAACGGGAAGATGAATTATTTGCATACTCCAGTTACCCCAACTTGGGTACTTCCTTATCAGCCGGAAGCCTCAATCTTCCCCGCGTCTACTGCCTTGTCGGAAATGGAACGGCCTCTGCCAGTGAACTCGTCATTAATTCCTTAGAAGGAATAGATTTGGACGTAATACTTATAGGTGAAAAGACCACTGGTAAGAACGTAGGTATGGAATATGAGGAGTACACTGTCCGAAATAACACATATCGTGTTGTTCCTATCACCTTCCAAAGCTATAACGCCAAAGGATTCGGGGAGTATGAAAAAGGATTTGAACCCGATATATTGATGGACGAAACCAATCCTTATAACGAACAAGGTGTATTCTATATTCATAAAGATTATGGAAACAATGAAGAACCTCTGTATGCCAAGGCCATTGAACTGATTACCGGTACAAATCCAGCCCCCCAAACGCGCAGTGCAGTGGTCAATACATTGGATGGTAAAACTTATAAGTTGCCCGCTATCTTCCGTCCTGGACACGACGGCATGCTGATGCCTGCCAGACACGCAGAATAATGAGTGCACACAATATTCTTGGAAAAGCCGGTGAAGACGCCGCTGCCAAATACTTGGAACAGAACGGTTACACCATACGTGACCGTAACTGGCGAAAGAATCACCTTGAGCTGGATATTGTAGCCGACAAAGATAAGGAACTGATTATTGTGGAAGTGAAAACCCGTAGCAATACGGACTACATTGAGCCGCAGGATGCCGTGAACTGGCAGAAAATACGACGTATTGTCGTAGCGGCCGATGCCTATATCAAGCACTTCTGCTTGGATGCACCCGTCCGCTTCGACATCATAACGGCTGTAGGCGAACCGGGTGCATTCAAGATAGAGCATCTCAAAGAAGCCTTCTATCCGCCGATGTTCTGAGAGTTGAAAATTGACAAGCAAGAGTTATTTCAATCGTAAATTGTAAACCGTAAAACCGTAAATACCATCATGGACATAGAAACCGCCCGCGAATATTGCCTCAGCAAAAAGGCCGTCACGGAATGCCTTCCGTTCGACGAATACTCGCTTGTGATGAAAGTCATGGATAAAATGTTTGCACTTATCGACCTGGAAAGCGCCAACAAGATTTGTCTGAAATGCGACCCCGAATATGCACTCGAACTGCGGGAGCACTATGCTGCCATCGAAGGTGCCTATCACTTCAACAAAAAGTACTGGAACCAGGTGTTCCTTGACGGTGACGTCGACGACAAACTGTTGAAGCAACTGATAGACCACTCTATGGAAGAAGTATTGAAGAAGTTCACCAAAAAAATGCGTACCGAATATGAAGCCCTGCCCTGACACATTCCCGTTCCCGCTGGTGGCATTGGACGAAACGGCATCGACCAACCAATACCTCAGCCAGCTTTGCAACCAGTTGCAAGAATCCGTTGCCGAACTAACAACCGTGACTGCCGAGTTCCAAACCGCCGGTAAAGGCCAGCGCGGCAACACCTGGGAAGCTGAAGAAGGCAAGAACCTGCTTTTCAGCTTTGTACTCTACCCTTCTTTTCTGGAAGCCCGCCGGCAGTTCATCCTTTCACAAATCGTCTCCCTCGCCATTAAGGAAGAACTGAGCAGATGGTCTGATGAAATCACCATCAAATGGCCGAACGACATTTATTGGAAAGACAAGAAAATCTGCGGTATACTGATAGAGAACGACCTTTCCGGACATCATATCAGGCGCAGCATTGCCGGAATCGGCATCAACATCAACCAGGAAGTCTTCAACAGTGATGCACCCAACCCCGTCTCACTGAAACAAATCACCGGAAAGGAGCACGACCGTTATGAAATCCTTGCCCATATTCTGAGACGTGTACAAATCTACTACAACAGTCTCCAAATGGAGGACTTCGCCGTCTACTCCGACGAGATATCCACACGGTATGCCCGCTCCCTTTTCCGTCGCCGGGGATTGCACCCTTATGAAGATGCCAACGGCAAGTTCCTTGCCCGGTTGCTGCGGGTAGAGCAAGACGGACGGTTCGTGCTGGAGGATGAAGGAGGAAGTGAACGGGAATATCTGTTCAAGGAAGTGCAATACATTCTGTAAGAAATGTACAACCCGTGCCATCGCATTGGCAAAGTTGTGCCACCATACTGGCACAGACTTGCCATCGTACTGGCACGACTGTGCCAATACGATGGCACAAACATAAGTCCATAGCAGTGTACTACTGCCTTACTTCAAACTTTACTTCAGTTCCTTTCAGAAAGGGGGAAGCAAACTTTACCTTAACCTGCCCCTCTCCTCCGGTAGTCTGTATATAGGCCAGCAAACGCCCGTGGTATACGCGGTGACGGTTATCGGTATAATCACTCATGTCACTGTTGTCAGAGCCTTCGAGCCCAAGCAGACGCGCCGGTCCTTCAACTGTACACGTAATTTCATTGTCGCCAAGTTTCACAACAGTACCTTCTTCGTCAACCACCTCTACGGTGATGTGCGCAGTGACGCGGTCGCCGGACAAAATAGTGCGGTCTGCCGTGGCACAAATGGCATAAGGACGTCCGGATGTCCGGATGGAATAGCCTGACAAGGCATTTCCTTCCTTATCGCAACCCTCAGCACGAAGCTCGCCGGCCCGGAAAGGAATATCCCAGTAGATGATGCCGGTCTTTTCATCATAGGGTTTCATCTCGCCCACCACCTTGCCATCGAGCAGCAAGCGTGCCTGCGGAGCATTGGTATAACACACCACACGTATATTCTGCCCCTCGTCATAGTTCCAGATGTCCCATGCATCGGGCGAAAGGAATACATGCTCGGGATGCTTGGGATTGACATATACCGGATATGTTCCTGCATACGTGACCGGATTCTCGCACCACAACGAAGCCCGAAAATGTCCGCGTGGCTTGGGGAAACTTCCGAAATCGAGCAAACCCGTGTACAAACCGCGGGACGGCCACCTGCCCGATTCACCCAGATAATCCGTACCGGTCCAGATGAACTGCCCGAAGATGAAGTCCTTGTCGCGGACGGCATACCAGGCATCAAGCCCCGACCCCGTCTCGCTTCCATAGATAATGCGGTTCGGATAAGTGGCATGGTCTTGGTCGTAGCGGTTTTCCGTATAGTTATACCCCACCACATCCACAGCATCGGGATACTCCGTCTCGTTCGACATCACGACACCTGCCAAAGCTCCGGTCACGGGACGGGAAGTGTCCACGGCACGTACACAAGCAGCCAGGCGCTTGGCGATGACTCCGATACGCATGGCATCGGGAGCATCCGGCTTATAGCCCCCGAACATCGGCTGGTTGATTTTAGCTCCATCAAGAACGGGATGCGAATAAGGGTCGTTCGGATAATCCACTTCATTGCCGATACTCCACAAGAAGATGCAGGTATGGTTGCGGTCGCGACGTACCATATCGGTCACGTCCCGTTCTATCCACTCCTCGAAGAAGTCGAAAGTACCGTCATAATTCGGAGTACCCACATTCCAGCCTTGTACCCATTTGCGTTTTGGAAACTCCCATTCGTCAGAGACTTCATCCATTACAAGAAATCCCAGGCGGTCACACAGTTCATAAAGAACGGGGGCTTGTGGGTTGTGGCTCATGCGGATGGCATTTACGCCAATCCCTTTCAAGTTATTCAGACGGCGTTCCCATACCTCCGGCGGCACTACTGCACCCAGCACTCCTGCATCATGATGCAAGCATACGCCTTTTACCTTCATCCAGTTGCCGTTGAGGGCAAAACCTTTGTTGGCATCAAATTCCAGCGTACGCAGTCCTACTTTGGTCTCACTGCCGTCAATGCGTTTGCCATTGGCAAGCAACTCGGTTTTCAATGTATACAGATACGGATTATCCAGATTCCAACGATGGGGTTTGGACACTTTCAAGTCAAGACTTTGCTTGGTAATGCCTTCTTTTCCATCGGCAACACGCACACGGCGTTGTGCCACCTGCTTTCCGGCAGCATCGTACAGTGCAGCCCTCAGTTCCAGTTTGTCGGAAGTTGCCTTGTGCTTCTCCACCTCTACATCGACCGCAACGACGGCTTGCTTGTCTGTCAGCGAAGCGGCATGCCAGCCCACACCCCATTGCGCAATATGTGTATCGGGAGCAGCCACCAGCCATACATCGCGATAGATGCCCGAACCCGTATACCAACGTGAATCGGCATAACGGCTATGGTCTACACGGACAGCCAGCACATTGTCGCCTTCCTTCAGATAAGGGGTCATGTCGTAAAGAAACGATACATAGCCGTTGGGCCGCTTGCCAAGCAGATGCCCGTTCAGGTAAACCTCGCTCCGGTTATATACCCCTTCGAAATAGATATAATGACGCGTTGCGTTGTCTTCAACCCTGAAGTGTTTGCGATACCAGCCTATCCCACCCGGCAGGTACCCGGTGCAACTGGCCAGTGTGGGCGACAATTGCCCCTCTATGGACCAATCGTGTGGCAAAGAAAGCTTCCGCCATCCGCTGTCGTCATAGTCAGTCCGGACAATAGCCGAGTCGTCCGTCAGCCGGAACAGCCATCCGTCATTGAACTTTGCGGCATCGCCAAATGCCACCTGCGCCTTTATCGGAGCAACGGCCAGCATTGCCAGCAAGAAGATAAGAGCAGTCCCGTTATTTTTAAAATACATTTTCATATAGATTTTCTTTGAAGTTAAACTAATTCTTTACTTCAGGCTATACACCGCGGTTGTCACACTCTTGGCTTCCAGAATCACCTGCTTGCCTGCCGCCACCGTTCCTTCCACCAGATTCTTGCTACCGGTAGTTGTATAAGTAGCTATTGACTTCGCTTCATTACTCCATCCCACATGCGTTTCACCTAAGCGAACCGCCTTATCAGACATGTTTGTATAGACGGCCACTACCTTATCCCCCTCGGGAGAAAGCCAGGCGGAACCGAAGAAAGTACGCGATTCGTTCAAGTCGAGGGCAATACGGCGGTATCCCGGACGGATAAAGCGGCTGTAATTGCCCAGTACCCAAAGAGTGGCAGTAGCCTGATAGCTTCCCTCCTGCTCTATATCACCATACTCGCCACCGGCAGGTACCAGCGAAATCAAGAGAAAACGGTTCTTATGCCCCCAACGGGAAACATCCATCGATGTCCAGTAACTCCAGGAAGACACCCCAGCCACAGTGAGGTCATTGTGGATGACCTTCGACATGTAGAAAGCGATATCCATCTCAGAAGCCTGCTCGTAGCCCACGAATTCGGAACTGCTGTAATTATCGCCCAGCATACTCCATTCACTCTGCCAAACATCCAGATTATACTGACCGGCAGCCTGGGCCACTTGCTTGCGCACGTTGCGCATACCGTCCCATGTGCCGTCAGTCCAATAGCTGTGTCCGCAAATGAGATTCTTCACGTGTGCCAAGTCACCCACGTAGGCGGAAGAGCCGGGTGTAAAGAAAGCTGAGAATACATTACTGCGGTTGGCATCGCCTTTCACTTTATACAGATACTCCCAATCACCGGATTCGCCCAAGAGAATGTCTGTGGAAAGCCCCCGGTCATCCAACGACATATCCAACTCGCGTGCCAGTGCAGCCACTTCGTCATTGGTCCAGCCACTGCCCTCCTGTCCGCTGTCCCAGTTGTACTGCGGCTCGTTGACGGGTGAGATATGGCTTATGTGATAGCCTTCAGCGGTATAACGGGCCGCTACATCGGCCATATATCCTGCAAAGTCACCATAATGTTCCGGTTTCAGATTGGAAAGTCCCCCTCTGGCGGAAAATCCTTTTCCATTATAGGTGTACTGCACGGGAGGTGTATTGCTGAAAAGAACGAAATTGTTACATCCCAGCTCCTTGGCACGGTCCATGAAGTAACGTTGTCCCTCGCAACGGGTCCAGTCGTACGTCAAGTCATCGGTAAGATAGGATTCCGCACGACGGGATTTGTCCTCGATGCCGCAGGCTTCACCTTGCGCGGCACTGCCGCCACCAAGATTCACCCGCCATTGGGAAAGGCCGATTCCTTTCGGCTTGCCGCCCACAATCTCTGAGGAAAAAAGCAGTTCCGTAATCCCCGCACGGTGCGAAGTCCATGACTTGCCCACAAAGGCTGGCGTCCAACAGTCCGAAGCGCCGAAGCCGGCTATTGTCTGGAAAGTCTGTCCGGCATCGATGCTCACCAGTTTCTCTACGCTGTTCGTAATGTCCGGACCATCAGGAGTGTCGGGAGTATCCGGTGTAACGGGAGAATCATCGCTGCAAGCCATTGCGGTAAGCAGTGCCGGAAGAATAAAAATGTGTCTCAAATTCATGATATTATTTTGGATTAAAAAACTGCCGCGGATAATCCATTGCAAACTATCCGCGACAGAATATAAAGACCTATTGAATAATCAGTTCCTGCAACAATCTGCTTTCATCAGAATGTGTTTAATTCCAACCCGGATTCTGGGTAATGGAACCGTTGGACATCGTGATTTCGTACAAAGGAATGGGGAACACCATGTCGCGGTTTTCATTGAAAGTGATGCCTTTGTCACTTGCTTCACCTTGATTTTCCCACTCAAGAGCGTCACGGGTAGCCTCTTCAGTGTTCCACTTCACAAAGGAACCGTTCGGTCCCAGGATATTGCTAATCACCTTTTTACCATTTGTATCAGTCCAGCGGCGGATATCATACAGACGGTTCTGCTCGAAAGCCAATTCCAAACGGCGCTCCAGGCGAATGGCACTTTGCAATGCCTTTCCACTTGCCGTAACGTCATCCAACTTGGCACGTCTGCGCACCTGATTGAGAGCATCACGGGCAGAAGCGTCATCACCCAGTTCATTGCAAGCCTCAGCATACATTAAAAGGACATCGGCATAACGCAGAATACGGTGATTCAAAGGACTCTTGTCCGTGGCGTAAGCCGTTGCATCGCCTTGAGCACGATATTTCATCGGCAGGAAATACTTGCGGATGATACGCGCAGACTTATGGTCAGCGGGATTGATAATATAGCAATTGGGGTCCCAACCATATTTATCAAGATATTCCTGATACTTATTCAACGCTTTGCTTGCGTCAATGAAATCTTCGAATTGGTCTTCGCCGGCAATTTCTGTACAGCCCGACTTGATTATTGTCCATTTCAAACGTTCCGTATCACCGGCCTCTATATAAGCTTGCTCCAAATTTGCCGTAGGCTGACACCAGCTCCAACCATCACCAGGACCATTACGGGCACCGGTTACCGTAGCAAGCGCCCCTCCTAAGCCCAAAGTGGGATGATATTCATACTGGATTTCCAGAAGGCTCTCCGCACTGTTGTCATAGTCGACATTCCATACCTGCCCGAAATCGGGAAGCAATTGGTATTCGCCTTCATCTATCACAGTCTTCAACACATCATGGGCAGCCTGCCATTTCTCCTGATAGAGGTACACTTTACCCAATAATCCTAAAGCGGCGCCACGGGTAGCATGCCCTACTTGCGCAGTACTGCGTTGCGGCAGTATTTCGACAGCTGCCATCAGGTCATCCTCTATGAATTTGTACACGGCTTCTGCCGTAGCACGTTCTGTTCCCTCCACTTCTTCCGGCATTTGGAAACTGGTCATCAAGGGCACCCCGCCAAAATTTCTCACCAGTTCGAAGTAATAGTAGCCACGCAGGAAACGGGCTTCTGCCACCAGACGGTCTCTGGTTTCTGTCTCTTGGGTTTCGAGAGCCGCAATGCGATCTATGGCTATGTTACAACGTAAAATACCTTTGTAACGGTACTGCCAAAAATTGGAGATAGGGCCATTGCTGGCACCGTTTCCCTGATAATGCGCCAATGAGATATAATCACTCTGAGACTGAGAGGTATTCCCCATCCAGGCATCATCTCCACACATTTCGGAAAGTAACCACACGGTGTTGATTTGCCACCATCCTCCATATGTCATGGCCTGATAACAGCTCGTGACTGCGGATTCACACTCTTCTATGGACTTATAATAAGTGTCCACGTTCAATTGCCCGCGTACGTCTTCCGTCAGGAAGTCCTCGCAAGAGGTAAACACCAGCGAAGCAATCAGAACTACTATTGTAAATATTCGTTTCATGGATAATCAAGAATTAAAATTTGAAGTCAATGCCAAACAAGAATGTTCTCGGATTAGGATAAGCCACGTTGTCAATACCGGTATTGATGGCACTGCCAGAGCTGTCGGTAGTACCGTCAACCATCGGGCGTTCGGGGTCCATTCCCGAATAACCGGTAATGGTAAACGGATTCTGTGCAGAGAAGGAAAGACGCAAGTCAGCACCTCCAACCCATTTCTTAGGAAGCGTATAGCCTATCTGCAACAGCTTGCAACGCAAGTAGGAACCATCTTCCACATAGAAACTGGAAACGCGGCTATAGTTCAGGTTCAAGTCATTGCTCGACAAACGGGGAATATCATTGCCGGTACCCTCGCCATGCCATGCTTTCTCCAGTGTACCTGCCCAGACATTCTGTCCACCTGAACCGGAGTACCGTCCTTTGGTGACATTGTAAATATCATTACCGAACGTACCATAGAAATTGGCTGCAAAATCAATGTTCTTATAACGCATACCAATATTCAGACCCATCATTAAATCAGGATAAGGATTACCGATATAATCTTTGTCATTGGCATCGAGCACTCCGTTATGGTCCCGGTCCTTGAAGCGGATGTCTCCCGGTTTTGCATTGGGCTGAATCAGTGTTCCGTGTTCGTCAGTGTGCGCATACACCTCTTCCCAATTCTGGAACAAGCCATCGGCCACGTAACCGTAGAAACGGGAGATAAAACCACCATCTTCGTTACGGATAATCTGGTCGCTATTGAATCCACCGACATTGATAGGACCGTCGCCCGAGAACTTGATGGCCTTGTTGCGCACGGCAGAAAGGTTCAGACCAAGATCGTAAGAGAAATCCTTGCCGATTTCATCGCGCCAGGTAAGTCCCACTTCCCAACCGCGGGCCTGCATACTACCGATGTTCATCCAAATCTGGCTGTTCCAGTTATCATATCCCAAAGAGAGGATGTTCTGTTTCTGGTAGAGCATGTCAATGGACTTTTTCTGGAAATATTCGAATGTTACACCCAAACGTGAATCAAGGAATGACATATCCACGCCTACGTTCCAATCTTCCACAGTCTCCCACTTCAACTGGTTGTTACCTACTGTAGACACGAAGTAACCATTTGCCAACGTATTGCCATAATAGTATTGGGTTTCGCTCAACAAAGTAAGGGTAGCATTATTGTTGATATTCTGATTACCTACACGGCCCCAGCCTCCACGAAGCTTCAGGTCACTGAAGATGTCCTGGTCCTGCATAAATGCCTCACTGATGACACGCCAGGAAGCGGAAACAGACGGGAAGAGGGCATACTTGCTGCCCTTCGGGAAACGGGAGGAACCGTCGGCACGGAGAGATGCCGAAATGTAGTAACGGTTATCGTAGTTGTACATGACACGGCCCAGGAAAGAAACCAGTGTATTGTAAGTGGTTTCACCGTTGGCCTCGTCCGTACCCTGCTGTCCGGCATTCACTTCCTGCATCTGGTCCAGATTATTGGGAACATTATCACGCCGTGCCTGAGTATTGTACCATGCAAAACGTTCGGCAGTAAAGCCAGCCATTACATTCAAGTTGTGCTTTTCAGCGAAAGTGTCCATGTAAGTGGCTGTATTCGTCCAGTTCCAGTCAAACCACTCCTGATTGCGGCGGGTGATTTCGTTCAAGTCTTGTTTCTCCAACGGATCCATATTGAACTTCGGAACGAATGAATCAGAACGGCGATAGTGTGCATTGGCACCGAACTGGGTGCGCAACGTCAGCTTTTCTATCGGGTTTACCTGCAGATAGGTATTCAGAATGGCACCCAACTCGCGAGAATGAGCATTGCTACGGGCAATTGAACCGACGGGATTCCACTCCTGGTTGTTGTAAGAGCGTTGATAGTTGTTGTACTCATTATCCTCCCATTGGTCCTGCGGACGGAATACCGGAGTTGTCGGGTCCATAGCCATGGCTGCCGAGAACTGGTTTGGGGTATCATCCCATGATTCGACACGTGGAGCAATATCAACTCCCAATTTTACATACTTATTAAATGTATATTCAGTATTCAGACGGATATTTATCTTATCCCAATAACCTACATCAAACTGTGAGTTGTTACGATAATAGCCCACGCTAAAGTTATAAACAAACTGTTCTGAGCCACCGGCAACACTAAGTGAATGGTTCTGCACCAAAGCTGTTTTATTGACTACAGTATCCCACCAGTCTGTACCACCGGGATTGGTCGTAGCACCCGTATCGTTCCAGATAGAAGAAAGGCCATCATTCGTATAACGGGTATTGAACACTTCTTTATATTCAGCCGCACCGGCAATATTAGGTTTGGCCACGGTCTGGAAACCAACAGAAGAATTCCAATTGATGCGGGCTTTACCAGTCTTCCTTTCTTTGTAGTAATCAGGATGACACCGTTTGATGCACGTGTACCATAGATAGCGGCAGCCGAAGCATCTTTCAATACTTCCATGGAAGCAATATCGTTACTATTCAGAAAGTTGATATTGTCACCTACCGGCATACCATCCACTACATACAACGGATTCGTACCGTTTACGGTAGTTACACCACGAATCAGCACCTTCGGAGTAGCTCCAGGGCCACCACCACTGGTGACTTGTACACCATTTACCTTACCCTGCAAAGCATCCATAGCATTACCGGTCACGGTTTCAGTGATTTCATCGCCTTTTACTGTAGCAATAGAACTGGTCAAATCGCTCTTTTTCACAGCACCATAACCGATAACCACCACTTCATCCAGTAATTCCGCAGCCTCCTTCAGTACCACGTTAATCGTAGTACGTCCACCTACAGCTATTTCCTGAGACTCAAAACCAATAGAAGAGAATACCAACACTGCATTCTTGTCTACATTGGGTAATGTATAATCACCGTCGATACCGGTAATTGTACCCGTACCGGTACCTTTCACTTGAACTGTAGTTCCAATCAACGGCTGCTGGTCGGTGGCCGAAGTCACCACACCCTTAACCGTTATCTGCTGCGCATAACCGCAAAGGCTTATCAGCGCAAGACATAATAATAGAATTTGCTTTTTCATATCTTAAATCTAATGTTACTTTTTAATTAGCAGGCACAATCTTGCCGCGACCCAAATGCGCGTCAAACTCAAAGCGGTAGTTGCCGGTCACCGTAACCGTAGGCTTCATCCAGTTGTCACCTACCATCGAGCCGTCTTCCCAACGCTGATTGGTGCCTTCCCAATTAGGATTCACATCCCCTTTCTTACTGAAGTAACCAAACTTCTCTACATTCTGAGAGTCGTCACACCGCCATTCCACATGATCCCACCATCCGTCGGGATGATAATTGGATATGATGAAGTTCATTTCTTCACCGGCTTCCAGCGTCCAAGTTCCATTTTCCGGATAATAGAAAAGATGAGGATTATTTTTATCCTGGGCAAACAACTGATTTCCCGCATCCTGAGGAGAACCTCCCCAACCGATATAGAAATCAATGAACGATTCCCCATTCTCCCAACGGTCAAAACAAGGCTTTCCATATTCATATTTCATCGGATTTGTAGCCTCTGTCACCGAGTACGTGCGCATACTATAAGTAGACTCTTTCACATTGATGTCTATTTCATAATAAACACCAGCCTCATCCAAGACAATAGGTTTAGCCGTTTCCGGGTCATCCGTCAGTTTTGTATTATCCTCCGGATCAAGGCCAAAACAGATAGGAGTAAAGTCTGTCTTTTGCGGTAAGAAGAAAATTTCCGTACCGGCAGCTTTATTATAATAACGTGCACGATATTGGTACTCGCCCGTATGGTTAATCACCATCGGTACACCGAAAATATCACTGTTCAATTCCTCTACGGTTGCCACATCGGCCAGATACATTTTGGGGAAGTCAGGCATTTCAGATACACTGATGGTACTATTGGTCACTGTCTGATTGCCTCTGGCATCCACAGCCGTCAAAGTCACATCGTAACTTTTCACCTCATTAGGCAGAATAATCTTCTCCGTAAAGCTCAAAGTAGATTGCCCGCCAGCCTCTATACGGCGGCTTTCAAAACCTTCTACCCCAGGAATCTCAATGAGTACATAATCCAGTATGCGGTCATCTTTCACCGTGAAATTCAGGTTGAACTTTGTTTCATCCTTTATCAGTACGGTAACCTCCTTACCAGGGGCAATTGTAAATGTAGGATTCTCAAAGTCCCCATCCATCGTTATCAACACATCCTGCGACACTTCACGCCCGCCCGCATCTGTTACGGTCACTTTCACGGTGAAGCGTTCACCGATTTCATCACGCTTGAGGTCATAAGAATAGCTCAACTCATACTCCGTTTGGGGAGCTCCATAGATTTCGACCAAATCAATGGTCTTGTTCAGATAAAGATCGGCACATTGCAGATTGACGGATACAATTCCATCCTGGTCAGCCAACGAACCTTCAATGGTAAAACGATGGCCGGCACCGGATTCAATATGATCCGTCACCAATGTCATTGTCGGAATCTGCCCGTCTACATCAGAGTATCCGTCATCGTCACTACATCCAGTAGTCCATAAAGCCAGCGATAATAACGCCCAGAAAGTGGCGTTAAAGAAATGCTTCTTCATAAATATTATTATTAAAGTTAAACAAAAAAGTACATTTTGTTCCGATTTATAATAATCGGCAATGCAAACATATGCCAATTTTCGATTCAACAGCTGTATAAATCTTGCAGAGAAGGCATATAAATCTGTCAATGCACGATTTGTGCACATCATCTAAAGATTTTATTTGTACTTTTGACTCATGCAATGAAAAACGACCCGTTATGAAGAAGATTCTACTTTCCATTTTCCTATGCCTGCCATTCCTGCTATCCGCGCAGCCATATACCATAAAACATCTAAGTATCCGTGAAGGGCTGTCCAACAACCATGTGGTAAGCATAGCCCAAGACAAACGGGGCTCTCTATGGTTTGCCACAGAAGAGGGTTTAAATAAATTCGACGGAATACGCTTCCTTACCTATTATAAAGAAGAAACAACCGGCAAGCAAAGCATCACCGGCAACGAACTGAACTGTCTGCTGGACGATCCCATCGACTCCATCTTATGGATAGGAACCCAGCGTGCCGGAATCAATGCATACAATTATGCCAACGATTCATTCATCACTTACAGACACAACGAAAACAACCCTGAAAGCCTGGTTACGGACGACATTACCAAAATCATTGCCGCCTCCGACGGTAACCTATGGATTTGCACCTATTGGAAAGGCGTGGACTATTTTGACAAGCAAACCGGGCAATTCACCCATTACAATACCGAAACCGTACCAGGTTTTGCAAGCAACCATATCTGGTCTGCCATAGACGGTGGTAACGGACTACTCTATATCGGGCATGTGGACCGGGGATTCAGTATACTTTCCATAAAAGACAAGACAGTCAAGAACTTCACACACGAGCCGCAATCCCCCAACAGCCTGCCCGGCAACGAAGTGACATGTGTCTACAAAGACAAAAGCGGAAACATATGGATAGGAACCGATAGAGGAGTGGTACTGTTTAACCCGGAAGCGGAAAGTTTCATCCCCTTCGACGACAAAACCAACTGCATATCGCACCGTGTATATGATATACACCAACTGGATGACAACAGACTTTGGATAGCCATGGAATTCGGCGGCATTGCCGTAGTGGATTTGTCCCAACAGCTTTTCCGTTCGTCGGACCAGATTCATGCGCTTTCTATCCGGGAGGGAGACGATGAATACGGCTTGTCCAACTCCAGTATCCGTTGCCTGCTCCAAGATTCCTTCGGTAATGTATGGGCAGGTTCCTGGGGAGGCGGCATCAACTTCATAAAACGCGAGCCGTCACTCTTCAGCACTTATAAATATTCTCCTTTTCCATCCACCAACAACAGCCTGAACAGTAAAATAGCCTCCGGTGTCTGTATGGACAAAGCCGGTAACCTCTGGATAGGAACCGATGGAGGAGGAATCAACGTATTCAACAAGGGAAGACGAATAGCCATATACAATGCTGACAACAAGAAATTCAGAAGCAATACGGTGCAGGCAGCCTTGTGCGACTCGAAGGGAGGATTATGGTTCGGACTTTTTTATGGAGGAATAGCCTACTACAACCCCAAGAGCCAAAGCTTCCGGCAGATTTTCTCCGAAGACAAGTCACGCACTGACGTACGTTCCTTTCATGAAGACAAGCAGGGAAACATTTGGGTCGGAACCAGCGAAGGCGTCTATCTTATAGATTGTGACAGCAAGACAATCAAGGCACACTACAATCTGGAGAACAATCTGGCCCGCTGTGTGCTGAAGGATTCCGAAGACCAAATATGGGTAGGATTCTTCGGAGGAGGCCTGGGCCTCTATGACCCTCAACTCCAAAGCATCCAGCTCTTCAACGTCCTGGCCAAATTCCCCTCCAATACCATCAATGCTCTCTACGAAGACAGCAGAAAGCGGTTGTGGGTGGCCACGGGTGAAGGTTTGGTATGCTTCCCCTCCCTGACAGACAGAAACTACAAAGTATACCAACGTGAAAGCGGACTGGCTAACACCCACATACAAGCCATCGGTGAGGACAAGGCAGGAAATATTTGGGTGAGCACCAACAAAGGTATCAGCTGTCTTGTGGACAGTAAAGACATTTTCTATAACTACGACTATCACGACAACCTCCCCATGGGAAGCTTCAGTCGGGGCAGTGTAGCCTACGGACAAGACGGTAACTTTTACTTCGGCTCTATAAACGGTCTGTGCTACTTCAACCCGGAAGTTGTATTGCAGGAACGCAAATCACCACCCGCATTCATCACCAACATTGAAATTACCGACCCGCTGAACAAACCGGAAAACGGACAGAGCACCATTGCCTTAAACGGACAGAAGAACGTGCAACTGAAATATACACAGAATAGTTTCAGTATCCGGTTCAACATCCAGAACTATGCCCTGGTCAACCAAGTGGAATATGCCTATATGCTGAAAGGACTCGAGAACTCCTGGTATACGCTTACAGACCCCAATAATGTCACCTTTCGTAATCTTCCTCCCGGGAAATACCAGTTCCAAGTGAAAACGCGCATGCGCAACCAAGCATGGTCGGACGCAACCACCTCATTGAACATCCGCATCGCCCCACCCCTTTGGCTTACTTGGTGGGCAAAGTCATTCTATATCCTGCTGTCCCTTATCATCCTTTTCTCTATACTCTATGCCTACAAGAAAAGACTGGATGCTGAAGCACTGTACCAACTGGAGAAGCAGAGCCACGAACACGAGCAGGAACTGAACAACGAACGCCTGCGCTTCTACACCAACATCACCCATGAACTGCGCACCCCGCTTACGCTGATACTGGGTCCGCTGGAAGACATACAGAAAAGTGATACACTATCCACCAAAGACGCACAGAAGATATCCGTCATTCACCAAAGTGCCATCCGGCTACTGAACCTCATCAACCAGATATTGGAGTTCAGAAAGACCGAGACCCAGAACAAGAAACTCTGCGTGAGCCGGGACAACCTCGTACCCCTTATCCGCGAGATAGGCCTGAAGTACAAGGAACTGAACCGGAAGACAGCCGTCGATATCCGGCTGGTGGTGGAGAAAGAGCATATACCTATATACTTCGACAAGGAAATTATCCAGACCATCCTGGACAATCTGATATCCAATGCCCTAAAGTACACGGAAAAGGGTAGCATCAGCATCGGTATCCGACAGGTGGAACGTGCCGAAGTGAACTATACGGAAATCCGGGTCAGCGACACGGGATACGGTATCAAGCCGGAGGCACTACCCCACATATTCGACCGTTATTACCAGGAAGGCGGCAAACACCAGGCTTCGGGTACCGGTATCGGACTTTCTCTGGTGAAAAACCTCGTAGCCCTACACGAAGGGGAAATCCGCGTAGAGAGTGCTCCCAATCAAGGTAGTACCTTCTACGTCAGCCTGCTTACCGACAACAGTTACCCGCAGGCACTGCATGCCGATTCGCAGGAAAAGGAAAGCAACGTCCAGCATATAGAAGAGGCACAAGTAAATCAAGTTTCATCCAGCGACAAACCCATATTGCTGGTAGTGGAAGACAATCCGGACATCTGCGACTATATAGCCGAATCCTTCTCCGACCACTTTGAAGTAAAGACTGCCGCCAACGGAAAGCTGGGCAAGGAAAGCGCCCTGAAAGAAATACCTGACATCATCGTCAGTGACATTATGATGCCGGTAATGGACGGAAACGAGATGTGCCGTGAGCTGAAAAAAGACGTGCGCACCAGCCACATACCCATTATACTGCTGACAGCCAAAGACTCGCTGCGCGACAAAGAGGAAGGCTACCAGGTAGGTGCCGACTCCTACCTCACCAAACCGTTCAGCGCCAGCCTGCTGCATAGCCGTATAGAAAACCTGCTCCAGTCGCGGCGCAACCTGGCAAACCATTTCAGCGCCAATGCCGCCATAAGCAATAAAGCGGCTGTCATTACAGAATCGCTCAACAAGCTGGACAACGAGTTTATCCACAAGATAAACCAGCTGATAGAGGAACGGCTTTCTTCAGACAAAATAGACATCAGCTATCTTTCGGATAAAATGTGCATGAGCAATTCCACCCTCTACCGCAAGATGAAAGCGCTTACCGGACTTTCCACCAACGAATATGTCCGCAAGATAAGGATGAAACACGCCGAGCAATACCTGCTGGAAGGCAAATACAACATTTCGGAAATAGCATTCAAGGTAGGTATAAACAATCTGTTCTACTTCCGGCAATGCTTCAAGGAAGAATTCGGCTACATACCTTCGGAATATCTGAAGAGATTAAAAGAGACCGGAGAGAAATAAGAGACAAACAGCCCCTTCCTATTAGTCGGAATGCGGACAGCTATTTCAGCTCCAGCTCCATCTTCTTTATCTTTTCCAGCGTATTGCCTGCTTCCATGGAGGGGAATACCTGAAGCACGCGTTGCAGGTATGCCTTAGCCTTGCCGTAGCTATTGGTGAACACGTCTGACAATCCGTTGCGATAGCGTGCATACTGCATCCTTGTGGGGGAAGTTATCTTTTTATAGTCTTCTTCGAGCTTCTTCTTATCCTTCTCGGCTTGGAGATAATAATAATTCCCCAAGAAGATATTGGCTTGGAGATTGTCGGCATCCAGCATCAATACCTTTTCATAGGTTTTTAAGGCATCTTTCTCCTTTCCCCGCATCATCTCCATTTCAGCACAAGAGACAAGTGCAGGTACGTCTTCGGGATGACGCTGCAAGAACTCCTTATAGAAGAGGTAGGCTTTATCGTAATTCCGCATTTCCTTGTAGTGCACAGCCAGCACATCCGCAAGACGAGGAGCCACCTCACTGCTCTTGTCCACATTGGTCCAGTAGAACATTTCCGTCCTATCCTCACCGGCATTTGCCGCCTGGCGAAACAAACTCACCGCATAGTCATCTTTACCCTCGGAAAGTGCATCGGACACTTTCGAAAGCAACTCATCTGCCGACTGTCCCCAGACAGACAGCGGACACATCAAGAACAAGGAGAAAAGCAACGTTAAGGTTTTCATTTTTAGTGTATATATATAGTTTAACAGCCCAATCAGTCTCATAGAAATCTACCTACAAAACTACGCATTTTTACGGTAACCATCAATAGTTGAAAGTAGAAAAATAGTTAACTTTGCCGACCTTAATGAATTAAATAATATAAATGAAGCCCAGAGACAGACAAATACTGCAAATAGCCTTACCTTCCATCGTATCGAACATCACCGTGCCGCTGCTCGGCCTGATTGATGTAGCCATCGTCGGCCATCTGGGTTCGCCCGCCTACATAGGCGCCATTGCCGTAGGTGGCATGCTGTTCAACATTATCTACTGGATATTCGGTTTTCTGAGGATGGGTACCAGCGGAATGACCTCGCAAGCATTCGGCAAGCGGGATTTACCGGAGGTGGTCCGCCTGCTGTTGCGTTCCGTGAGCATAGGCCTGGCAGTCGCGTTCTGCCTCATCCTGCTGCAAACGCCTATCAGGCAGGGAGCCTTCCTTCTCATCCATCCTACGGATGAAGTCAAAGAAATGTCAACGTGCTATTTCCATATCTGCATTTGGGGGGCACCTGCCATGCTGGGGCTATACGGACTGACGGGATGGTTCATCGGCATGCAGAATTCGCGTATCCCCATGTATATAGCCATCACACAGAATGTGGTCAATATCATTGCCAGCCTCGGACTGGTTTATCTGTGTGGGATGAAAGTAGAAGGAGTAGCTTTGGGGACGTTGATTGCCCAGTATGCTGGCTTCCTGATGGGCATTGTCCTTTGGATGCACAACTACGGCAGGCTGAAAAGATTCTGGGAAATTAAAAATTATAAATTAAAAATTAAAGGGGGAGAAGGGGCAGGTATCTGGGAGAAAGGGGCGATGTTCCGGTTCTTCCAAGTGAATAGGGATATTTTTCTGCGTACTCTTTGCCTGGTGGCAGTCACGTTGTTCTTCACTTCGGCGGGAGCTTCGCAGGGAGAGATTATTCTGGCGGTCAACACGCTGCTGATGCAGCTCTTCACCTTATTCTCGTATGTAATGGACGGCTTTGCCTACGCTGGCGAAGCCTTAAGCGGCAGATACATAGGCGCACGCAACCGGGAAGCCTTTACAGACACCGTCCGGCACCTCTTCGGATGGGGAGCGGTGATAGCGGTTCTCTTTACATTGGTTTATGCGCTGGGAGGCAATGCCTTCCTCGGACTATTGACGGATGACAAAGAAGTGATAGCTGTTGCCGACACCTATTTTTATTGGGCGCTTGCCGTGCCCGCCGTCGGGATAGCCGCCTTCATCTGGGACGGCATCTTTATCGGCGCCACCGCCACGCGAGGAATGCTCCTCTCCATGGCAGCGGCAGCCGTCAGCTTCTTTATCCTATATTATGGACTGCGTCCCGTCCTGGCAAACCATGCCCTATGGCTTGCTTTCCTCACTTACCTGCTGATACGGGGAGTGGTGCAGACAGGCTTGAGCCGGGAAGTCATCCGACGGGCATTTCCCAGCAAGAAGGAACCTGCTTGGCGTGAGGGATAGGCTATGAACAATTTCAAGGGAAAAAGCATTATCTTTGTATCGCTATGACTGATATAAAATATGGATTCCACCCTCCAGAACAAGGCGTCAGGTAGCCAGCATACGGCGCCAAAAGTTGAAACTGACGGTTTCAAGTAGTGAAACCAACAGTATCTCGGAATGAGACTGACGGTATTTGCATTTGGAACCAAGTCACTCATAGCAAGAGTAATGACTGATACAAAATTGTTATGGCAGAAAAGAATATAGTTCAAGAGACATTTCCCGTATTGGGAATGAGTTGCGCCTCATGCTCCGCACGGGTAGAAAAGACGCTGAACCATCAGTCAGGTGTCAAGAAAGCGGTCGTAAACTACGCTTCGGCAACGGCAACTGTGGAATATGACCCTACGAGCTGTTCTTCCGAGGCTTTGCAGCAGGCTGTGCAGGCGGCCGGATATGACTTGTTGATAAACCAGGACGACAACACGCTCGAAGAGGCGGAAGAGGCCCACAACAAGAAATTCAGCGTATTGAAATTCCGCACAACCTGGGCCATCATCTTGTCTATGCCCGTTGTCATCATAGGCATGTTCTTCATGGATATGCCCCATGCCAATCCCATCATGTGGGCGTTGTCCACTCCCGTCGTATTCTGGCTGGGGCGGGGATTCTTCACCAGCGCCTGGAAACAATTGCAGCATGGCAGCGCCAATATGGACACACTGGTAGCCATCAGTACGGGGACCGCCTATCTGTTCAGCCTGTTCAACATGCTATTTCCGGACTTCTGGCTATCCAGAGGCATCCATCCGCATGTATATTTTGAGGCGGCAAGTGTCATCATAGCCTTTATCCTGCTGGGCCGCCTGCTGGAAGAAAAAGCGAAAGGAAACACCTCAACCGCCATCAAGAAACTGATGGGGCTCCAACCCAAGACTGTGACCATCATTGTGGATGAAGGACACGCTGTCCCTCACTCTTCCTTTGAGCGCGTTATCCCTATCGAGCAGATTCGCCCCGGAGACATTGTCCTGGTGAAGCCCGGAGAACGGATTGCCGTGGATGGCATCGTGACGGAAGGTAGCTCCTATGTAGACGAAAGTATGCTGAGCGGCGAACCGGTAGCAGTATCCAAGCACAAAGACGCCAAGGTCTTTGCAGGTACCATCAACCAGAAGGGAAGTTTCCGCTTCCGGGCAGAGAAAATCGGCACGGATACACTGCTGGCGAAGATCATACACATGGTGCAGGACGCGCAAGGAAGCAAGGCACCGGTGCAGCAGCTGGTGGACAAGATAGCCGGGATATTCGTGCCTACCATTATAGGCATCGCAGTGCTTGCCTTCATCGCATGGATGCTACTGGACGGAACCGGCGGATTCACCCACGGATTGCTGGCATTTGTCACGGTGGTCATCATCGCCTGCCCGTGTGCACTGGGACTGGCTACTCCTACCGCCATCATGGTAGGCATCGGCAAGGGCGCCGAAAGGGGCATTCTGATAAAAGATGCCGAAAGCCTGGAGATTGCCAAGAAGATAGACACCGTGGTACTCGACAAGACCGGAACGGTGACCGAAGGAAAACCGGTAGTCAGCAAACTGATATGGAATACGCAGGCAATGACGCCCGGTACTGGCGCCACTGCAGGCAATGCGCTGTCGGACATTTTCTATAGTCTGGAGAAGCTCTCGGAACATCCGTTGGCAGAAGCCGTGGTGAACCACCTCAAGGAGTCGGCCTCCATAGACATTCAAGACTTTGAAAGCATCACCGGAAAAGGCGTGAAAGGACGGGCACAAGGCCGGACCTACCTCGCCGGGAACCGGAAACTGCTGGAAGAAAACCATATCGCCATCCCCCCCTCCCTGCAGGAAGAGGCAACCCGACTGACATCGGAAGCACAGACCGTCATCTGGTTTGCCGATGAAGAAAACGTGCTGGCAATAGCCGGAATTACAGACCGGATAAAGGAAACCTCCATCCGCGCCGTCAGCGAGCTGCACGCCGCCGGCATCGAAGTCCACATGCTGACCGGAGACAATGAGGCCACCGCCCGTGAGATTGCTCGCAAAGCAGGCATCGCCCACTACCAGGCCAGTGTATTGCCGCAGGACAAGGCTGCCTTCGTCAGCCGATTGCAGGCAGAAGGCCGGAAGGTTGCCATGGTGGGCGACGGCATCAACGACAGCGCCGCCCTTGCCCAAGCCGACTTAAGCATCGCCATGGGTGGAGGCAGCGACATCGCCATGGATGTAGCCAAGATGACCATCATCTCTTCCGACCTGACCAAGATACCGGAAGCTCTCTGTCTGTCGCGTCTCACCGTCCGGACCATCCGGCAGAATCTCTTCTGGGCATTTATATATAATATAATAGGGGTACCCATTGCGGCCGGAATACTCTATCCCATCAACGGCTTCCTGCTGAACCCGATGATAGCCGGTGCAGCCATGGCATTCAGCAGTGTCAGTGTGGTGAGCAACAGCCTGCTGCTGAAACGGAAAAGAATACATGAAGGAGAAGAAAACAAAGATGTTGAACCGCCAACAGAAACAATCATGAAGAAAGAATTCAAAGTAGAAGGCATGATGTGCAACCATTGCCGCATGCATGTAGAGAAAGCATTGAACAGTATGGAAGGCATACACGCCACCGTAACCCTGGACCCTCCTGTAGCCACCGTAGAGTTTTCGGACGGTGAAAAGACGCTCGAAGAACTGCAGAAAGTAGTGACGAAAGAAGCCGGTGACTACACACTGAAGGCATAAGTGTAGAATTCATACGGTTTTCATACAGAAAAGAAGGAGGAAATCAAAGTAAATATCTACCTTTGCGCGCTAATTTACAGATAAAGATATGAACGCAAAAGCCAAAGGATATATTTTAGGTTCCATCGCCGCAGCCTCCTACGGCATGAATCCACTGTTTGCCCTCCCGTTGTACAAGGCCGGCATGGACCCGGACTCGGTACTTTTTTTCAGATACCTCTTCGCCATCCCGTTGCTGGGCATTATGATAAAGGCGAGAGGGCGGTCATTCAAGATACAGCGGAAAGAAACATTTCCGCTCATCATCATGGGATTGCTCGTGGCCCTCTCCTCACTGACGCTTTTCCTGAGCTATAACTACATGGCCGCCGGCATAGCGTCTACACTGCTGTTCGTCTATCCCATCATGGTGGCGCTTATTATGGCCATGGTTTTCAAGGAGAAGCTGGCACTGCAAACCATCGTCTGCATGCTGCTTGCACTGGGAGGTATCGGACTGCTCTACAAGAGCGAGGACGGCAGCACACTGAGCCTGATAGGGACACTGCTGGTTTTCGCGTCTTCCCTTTCCTATGCCATATACATCGTGGGCATCAACCAGACATCGTTGAAAAATGTGGCTACGCTTAAAGTCACCTTCTATGTCCTTCTCTTCGGCCTATCGCTTTTTGTGGCACGCCTGCTCTATTCCGGCGTACTGAACACACCGGACCAGTGGTATCTGTGGGCCAATCTGCTTGCACTGGCTGTCTTCCCCACCGCCATATCCTTCCTCTGCACTACCGGTGCCATCCAATATATCGGCTCCACCCCGACCGCCATTCTCGGCGCATTGGAGCCCGTGACAGCCATCTTCTTCGGAATAGCCGTCTTTGGAGAAAGCCTGACAGTCAGAGAAAGCTTCGGACTGGTGATGATTATCGTAGCCGTAACGCTCGTCATCGCAGGAGGCAATATTACAAGCCAACTGGTCCGTTTCAGGAAACTGTTCCCAAGACTCCCGATAAGAAGCAAGAAAAGAAACTAATCCTATAAAACCATCACCAACCATGAAGAAAAGTCTCCACCTGCTTTTACTGCTTTTGTTCCCCATCGGGCTGCAGGCTCAGTCCGAGGTTATCGTACTCCGCCCGGATGAAGGCAAAGCCGAAGTGAACGAAGCCGAATATACCAGAATTTTCCTGGCCGGCACCATCGACATGGGCAAGAGCATAGACTGGCAAAAGGCAACCTGCGACTGGTTCCGCGCACGCCCCCAAGGTAAATACATCCTATACAATCCCCGAAGGGACAAGGGACTCAGCGGCGAAATGTCCGACTTTGAACATCAAGTGAACTGGGAACTGGAACATCTGGAAAAAGCCGACCTGATAATCATGAATATCCTGGCAAGCAGCAAGTCTCCCATCACCCTGCTGGAGATGGGACTGCACATGCGTTCGGGCAAACTGCACGTTATCTGTGAACCCGGTTTCTACCGCTACGACAATGTGCGGATTACTTGCAACCGCTATGGCGTTCCGTTATATCACAGCATGGACGAGTTCCTAAAGACTGTGCGTTAGGCAACTATCCTACCACATTCTGCTGCACTTTTCAGTTTAATTCTTTATCTTTGCTGCAAAGCAATGTAACAAAACTATATATTATGGCAACCTATAAAAGAATCTTATTGAAACTCAGCGGCGAGAGCCTGATGGGTGAAAAGCAATACGGCATCGACGAGAAACGCCTTGCCGAGTACGCAGCTCAAATCAAAGAAATCCACGAATTGGGAGTACAAATAGGCATCGTGATAGGCGGTGGAAACATTTTCCGCGGATTGAGCGGTGCCAACAAAGGGTTTGACCGTGTGAAAGGCGACCAGATGGGAATGCTGGCAACCGTCATCAACAGCCTTGCACTCAGTTCGGCTCTGGTAGCTGCCGGCGTGAAGGCCCGCGTGCTGACTGCCGTACGTATGGAACCCATCGGTGAATTCTACAATAAATGGCGTGCCATCGAATGTATGGAAGCAGGCGAAGTAGTCATCATGTCCGCCGGTACAGGCAATCCGTTCTTCACTACCGATACCGGTTCCAGTCTGCGCGGCATCGAGATTGAGGCGGATGTCATGCTGAAAGGTACCCGTGTGGACGGCATCTACACCGCCGACCCGGAGAAGGACCCGACAGCCACGAAGTTCCACGACATCACCTACGACGAAGTGCTGAAGCGCGGTCTGAAAGTGATGGACCTCACTGCCACCTGCATGTGCAAAGAGAATAACCTGCCCATCATCGTTTTTGACATGGACACAGTAGGTAATCTGAAAAAAGTGATGCAAGGAGAAGAAATCGGTACACTGGTGCACAATTGAATGGAAAATGGAGAATAAAAAATGAATGTTATTTAATTCTTAATTCTCAATTTTCAATTTAATAATTATATTTGCAAAGTTTCAAATCAAAGCTATTTCAAAACGAAAATAATATGAGAGACGTAAAAGACATCTTAGACGAAGCGCAAGAAAGTATGGACATGGCCATCATGTATCTGGACGAGGCACTGGCTCATATCCGCGCCGGAAAAGCCGATATCCGTTTGCTGGACGGTATCCGTGTGGATTCTTATGGAAGTATGGTTCCTATCAACAATGTGGCAGCCGTAACCACTCCGGACGCACGCAGCATTGCCATCAAGCCATGGGATAAGAGCATGTTCCGCGTCATTGAAAAGGCCATCATTGACTCCAGTCTCGGCATCATGCCCGAAAACAATGGTGAGATTATCCGTATCGGCATCCCGCCACTGACGGAAGAACGCCGTAAACAACTTGCCAAACAGTGTAAGGGAGAAGGAGAAACTGCCAAGGTAAGTGTACGTAATGCACGCCGTGATGCCATCGACGCCTTGAAGAAATCCGTAAAGGACGGACTGGCCGAAGACGCCCAGAAAGGCGGTGAAGAAAAGCTGCAGAAGATTCACGACAAGTTCATCAAGCAGATTGATGACATGCTGGCTGCAAAGGATAAAGAAATCATGACCGTTTAATTAAGTTGAAAACGGAAAATGGAAAGTTGAAAATAAACCGATATACCAAGTATAGAAGCCTTTCAACCTTCCATTTTCAACTTTCAACTTTCAACTTTCAATTATTTTGAGGGGACTCGTTATAAAAAACACCGGAAGTTGGTACTTGGTACGGACTGACGACGGAAGGGAGATTGAATGTAAAATCAAAGGGAACTTCCGGCTGAAAGGCATACGAAGCACTAATCCCGTGGCTGTAGGCGATTATGTGAACATCATACTGAACCAAGAAGGTACGGCCTTTATCAGCGAGATAGAGGACCGGAAGAATTACATCATCCGCCGCGCCTCCAACCTTTCCAAGCAATCGCACATTCTTGCTGCCAACCTCGACCAGTGCATGCTCATAGTGACGGTGAACTATCCCGAGACCTCCACTACCTTTATAGACCGTTTTCTCGCCTCTGCCGAGGCATACCGTGTTCCCGTCAAGATTATATTCAACAAAGTGGATGCCTACAATGAAGAGGAACTGCACTATCTGGACAGCCTGATCAACCTTTACACCACCATCGGCTATCCTTGTTTCAAGGTTTCTGCCAGAAAAGGGGAAGGCATCGACACTATCGAGAAAGAACTCAAAGGACGCATAACCCTCTTTTCCGGACATTCCGGAGTAGGGAAATCGACACTCATCAAGGCAATACTGCCCGATATAGAGATTAAAACCGGAGAGATATCCACCTATCATAATAAAGGTATGCACACCACTACCTTCTCAGAAATGTTCCCGGTTCCGGGCAACGGATATATCATTGACACTCCGGGCATCAAAGGTTTCGGAACATTCGATATGGAAGAAGAAGAGATAGGCCACTACTTCCCGGAAATATTCAAGGTATCTGCCGACTGCCGTTACGGCAACTGTACCCACCGCCACGAACCCGGATGCGCTGTACGCGAGGCTGTCGAGAAGCACTATATCAGCGAATCCCGTTACGCTTCTTATCTGAACATGCTGGAGGACAAGGAGGAGGGAAAATACCGGGCTGCTTACTGATTTGTCATTTTATCACCTTTCCAATCCATATTCTTACACTTTTTAACTCTTTATCTTTTAAACTATTCTCTTTTCCCGTAGTCTAATCTAAGGCTGATTTTATTACTACTAATACTACAACATGAATAAGAGAGTTAAATGGGGCATCATTATCGTGATTGGTGCCGGACTGATTGGAGGAGGAATCTACTCCCAATTACCTAAAGAGAATGAAGAATTAGCCGCTGCAGACAAGGTGATGACCGGTCAACGTAGCGGTAAGAAAATTCTAAACGTAAACGCAAAAATAATCAAACCGCAACTGCTGAAGGATGAAATACAAATCAGCGGCAGCCTGCTGCCGGATGAGGAAGTGGACCTTTCTTTCGAGACATCCGGCAAAATCATAGAGATAAATTTTGAAGAAGGCAGCTTCGTCAAGAAAGGACAATTACTTGCCAAAGTTAATGACCGGCCGCTGCAAGCACAATTGCAACGCCTCGTCTCCCAATTAAAGTTGGCAGAAGACCGCGTGTTTCGCCAGAACGCCCTGCTGGAAAGGGATGCGGTCAGTAAAGAAGCCTACGAACAAGTAAAGACCGAGCTGGCCACCCTGAATGCCGACATTGACCTGATAGAATCGAACATCGCACAAACTGAGCTGCGTGCTCCTTTCGACGGTGTCATCGGTCTGCGCCAAGTCAGTGTGGGTACTTACGCTTCCCCTACAACCATTGTAGCCAAACTCACCAAGATTTCGCCGTTGAAGGTGGAATTTGCCGTACCCGAGCGGTATGCCAATGACGTAAAGACCGGCGCCGGACTGGACTTCACTCTCGAAGGAAAGCTAAATACCTTCCACGCCACGGTTTATGCACGCGAATCAAAGATAGACCCTACTACCCATACCCTGACAATCCGTGCACTTTATCCCAATGCCAACGGAGCTGTGCTTCCGGGCCGCTATGCCAGCATCAAGCTGAACAAGGATGAAATTCAGGACGCCCTTGCCGTACCGTCCGAAGCCATTGTGCCGGAAATGGGAAAAGACAAGATATTCCTCTATAAGTCGGGAAAAGCCCAGCCGGTAGAGATTACTACGGGAATCCGTACGGAAGCTGAAGTACAAGTATTGCAAGGCTTGCAGGCAGGAGATACCATCATCACCTCGGGAACCCTGCAACTCCGTACCGGGCTACCGGTAACACTGGACAATATCAATTGACAACTGTCAATTATCAACCGTTAATTATCAATTGTAAAGAATGAATATATCCGAATTAAGTATACGGCGACCGGTACTCTCGACAGTACTTACCCTGATAATCCTGCTGTTTGGCTTCATCGGCTACAATTATCTGGGTGTACGCGAATACCCGTCTGTAGACAATCCTATCATATCAGTATCCTGCTCCTATCCGGGTGCCAACGCCGATGTCATCGAGAATCAGATAACGGAGCCTCTGGAGCAGAACATCAACGGTATTCCCGGCATACGCTCCCTCTCCAGTGTCAGCCAGCAAGGTTCATCACGTATCACAGTAGAGTTTGAGCTTTCCGTTGACCTGGAAACCGCCGCCAACGACGTACGTGATAAAGTGTCGCGCGCACAACGCTTTCTGCCTCGTGACTGCGACCCGCCTACCGTTTCAAAGGCGGATGCCGATGCCATGCCCATCCTGATGGTGGCACTCCAGAGTGACAAACGCTCGCTATTGGAGTTGAGCGAAATTGCCGACCTCACCGTAAAGGAACAGCTACAGACAATTTCCGATGTCAGCAGCGTAAGCATCTGGGGAGAGAAACGCTACTCCATGCGCCTTTGGCTAGACCCCATCAAGATGTCCGGTTACGGCATCACCCCCATGGATGTGAAGAATGCCGTAGACCAGGAAAATGTGGAACTTCCCTCCGGCAGTATCGAAGGAAATACCACCGAACTCACCATCCGCACACTGGGGCTGATGCATACGGCAGAAGAGTTCAACAACCTTATCCTGAAAGAGGATGGCAACCGTATCGTCCGTTTCAGCGACATAGGACGTGCCGAATTGGGTCCTGCCGACATCAAGAGTTATATGAAGATGAACGGTGTGCCTATGGTGGGTATCGTAGTCATTCCGCAACCGGGCGCCAACCACATAGAAATAGCCAATGCCGTATACGACCGCATGGAAAAGATGAAGAAAGACTTGCCCGAAGACATCCACTACAACTACGGTTTCGACAATACCAAGTTTATCCGTGCCTCCATCAACGAGGTGAAGCAGACGGTATACGAGGCATTTGTGCTTGTTATCATTATCATCTTCCTCTTCCTGCGCGATTGGCGTGTGACACTGGTACCGTGCATCGTGATTCCGGTTTCGCTCATCGGCGCTTTCTTCGTGATGTATCTAGCCGGCTTCTCCATCAATGTGCTTTCCATGCTGGCGGTGGTGCTTGCCGTGGGACTGGTGGTGGACGATGCCATTGTAATGACAGAGAACATCTACGTCCGCATAGAGAAAGGGATGCCACCCAAAGAAGCGGGTATCGAGGGAGCCAAAGAAATATTCTTCGCCGTAATCTCCACCACCATCACACTGGTTGCCGTGTTCTTCCCCATTGTATTCATGGACGGCATGACGGGACGTCTGTTCCGCGAATTCAGTATTGTGGTATCCGGTTCGGTGGTTATCTCTTCGTTTGCCGCACTGACCTTTACACCGATGCTCGCCACCAAGCTCCTGGTGAAGCGCGAACAGCAAAGCTGGTTCTATCGCAAGACCGAACCTTTCTTCGAAGGAATGAACCGGGTATACAGCAAGTCACTGGCCGCCTTCCTGAAACGGCGCTGGATTGCCTTGCCCTTCACCATCGTCACCATCCTGCTTATCGGAGTCCTTTGGAATACTATCCCGGCTGAAATGGCGCCATTGGAGGACCGTTCGCAAATCAGTATCAATACAATGGGTGCCGAAGGAGTGACTTACGAATATATCCGCGACTATACCGAAGACATCAATCATCTGGTGGACTCCATTATCCCGGATGCAGAAGCGGTAACAGCGCGTGTATCCAGTGGTAGCGGTAACGTACGTATCACACTGAAAGACATGAAAGACCGTGACTATACCCAGATGGAGGTTGCCGAAAAGTTGTCGAAGGCAGTGCAGAAAAAGACCATGGCACGCTCTTTCGTACAGCAGTCCTCCTCATTCGGAGGACGGCGCGGCGGTATGCCCGTGCAGTATGTATTGCAGGCAACTAATATCGAGAAATTGCAGGAGGTGCTCCCCAAGTTCATGACGAAGGTCTACGAAAATCCGGTATTCCAGATGGCAGACGTAAACCTGAAGTTCAGCAAGCCTGAAGCGCGCATCAACATCAACCGTGACAAGGCGAGTATCATGGGCGTAAGCACCAAGAACATTGCCCAAACTCTGCAATACGGCTTGAGCGGACAGCGTATGGGCTACTTCTACATGAACGGAAAGCAATACGAGATATTAGGCGAAATCAACCGCCAGCAACGCAACAAGCCCGCCGACCTGAAAGGCATCTATATCCGAAGCGACAACGGGAACATGGTACAGCTGGACAACCTAATTGAGCTTACCGGCGGCATCGCACCTCCGAAACTGTACCGTTACAACCGTTTCGTTTCCGCCACCATCTCCGCGGGGCTTGCCGACGGGAAGACCATCGGGCAAGGACTGGACGAAATGGACAAGATTGCCAAGGAGACACTGGACGAGACCTTCCGTACCGCACTGACCGGAGACTCCAAGGAGTATCGCGAAAGCTCCTCCAGTCTGATGTTCGCCTTCATCCTTGCCATCGTGCTGATTTACCTGATTCTGGCCGCCCAGTTCGAGAGCTTCAAAGACCCGCTGATTATCATGCTGACGGTGCCTCTCGCCATTGCCGGCGCGCTGGTATTCATGTATTTCGGAGACATCACGATGAATATATTCAGCCAGATTGGCATCATCATGCTGATTGGTCTGGTAGCAAAGAACGGTATCCTGATTGTGGAGTTCGCCAATCAGAAGCAGGAAGCGGGTGAAGACAAGATGCGAGCCATCAAGGACGCCTCCCTGCAACGTCTGCGCCCCATCCTGATGACGAGTGCCTCCACCATCCTGGGATTGATACCGCTTGCCTACGCCACCGGCGAAGGCTGCAACCAGCGCATCGCCATGGGTACTGCCGTCGTAGGCGGCATGCTCATCTCCACACTGCTGACGATGTACATCGTGCCTGCCATATATAGTTATGTATCAACGAACCGAAGTAAACTGAAGACCGAATGAAACGCATTGTTTTAATTTTCATAGCCACTGCCTGCACAGCGCTGGGCCTTTATGCACAGCCTGCGCCTACCTACACCTTGAAGTCCTGCCTGGAGCAAGGATTGCTGAACAACTACTCCCTGCGCATTGTCCGCAATGAAGAGCAGGTCAGCAAGAACAACGCCACACTGGGCAATGCGGGCTACCTGCCCACACTGGGCCTCTCCGCCGGCTACAAGGGAACCATAGACAATACCGAGACCAAAGCCCGAGCCACCGGAGAGACAACCAAGGACAACGGAGTGTTTGACCAAACTCTCGATGCAGGCATCAACCTGAACTGGACCATCTTCGACGGTTTCAACATTACCGCCAACTACCAACGGCTCAAGGAGCTGGAACGCCAAGGCGAGACCAATACGCGCATCGCCATCGAGGACCTGATAGCCAACATAGCCGCCGAATACTATAACTATGTGCAGCAAAAAATCCGCTTGAAGAACTTCCGTTATGCCGTATCGCTATCCAAAGAGCGCCTGCGCATTGTGGAAGAGCGTTACCACATCGGTAACTTCTCGCGCCTGGACTACCAGCAGGCCAAAGTGGACTTCAATGCCGACAGTGCCCAATACATGAAACAGCAGGAACTGCTGCACACCTCACGTATCCAGCTGAACGAACTCATGGCAAACAAAGATGTAGACCAGCCGTTTATCATACAAGACAGCCTCATCAACGTGACCGCCTCCCTGAACTTCGAGGAGCTGTGGAACGCCACCCTCACCATCAACGCCTCACTGCTACGTGCCGAACAGAACAATACCCTGGCCCGTCTGGACTACAAGAAAGTCTGCTCGCGCGACTACCCATACGTGAAGATGAACGGCGGATACGGCTACACCCTCAACAAGTATGACATCTCTGCCAACAGCCGCCGCAGCAACCTCGGTCTGAACTTCGGCGTCACGGTCGGCTTCAATCTGTTCGATGGCAACCGGCGCCGCGAACGCAAGAATGCCCGCATTGCCGTGCAGAACGCTCGCCTGGAACGGGAGCAACTGGAGCAAGCCCTGCGCGCCGATCTCAGCAACCTATGGCAGGCCTACCAAAACAACCTGCAAATGCTGAACCTGGAACGCCAGAACCTTGTGGCTGCCAAGGAGAACCACGAGATTGCCATGGAACGATATATGCTGGGCAACCTCTCGGGAATCGAGATGCGCGAAGCCCAAAAGAGTCTGCTGGATGCAGAAGAACGTATTCTCTCCGCGGAATATGATACCAAATTATGTGAAATCTCCCTACTGCAAATCAGTGGAAAAGTAGCGCGCTATATGGAATAAGCAATATAATCCGTACCTTTGCGCCCGGTTTATCAGAATTGAAGCATAATGGGATTATTCATCAGAAAGCCATTCGAGGCACTGCAAGCGGAGGCTAATGCCTCCGGAAAGAAAACATTGAAACGTGTACTTGGTCCGTGGAGCCTTGTTGCCCTGGGCGTGGGAGTCATCATCGGAGCGGGTCTATTCTCCATCACCGGAACGGTGGCGGCAGGCTATACGGGACCGGCCATCACACTGTCCTTTGCCATTGCCGCACTGGGATGCTGCTTCGCCGGACTATGTTATGCGGAATTTGCATCCATGATACCCGTAGCCGGCAGCGCATACACCTACTCGTATGCCACGATGGGCGAACTCATCGCCTGGATTATCGGGTGGGACCTGGTACTGGAATACACCGTAGCCGCAACCACGGTAAGCATCAGCTGGAGCCGCTATCTGGTCGTCTTTCTCGAGGGACTGGACATACATCTACCGCAAGCCCTCACCGCCTGTCCCTGGGATGGTGGAGTCGTAAATATCCCCGCCTTCCTTATCGTCGTGCTGATGAGCCTCTTCCTGATACGGGGTACGGAAGGCAGCTCCATCTTCAACGGCTTCATTGTATTCCTGAAGGTTTCCGTCATACTGATTTTTGTCATACTCGGCTGGAAATACATCAATACCGACAACTATACACCTTACATCCCTGCCAATACGGGCGTGCTGGGCGAATATGGCTTCTCCGGCATCCTGCGAGGGGCGGCCATCGTATTCTTCGCCTTCCTCGGGTTCGACGCCGTGAGCACAGCCGCCCAAGAGACGAAGAACCCGAAGCGGAACATGCCTATCGGCATTCTGGTCTCCTTGCTGGTATGCACCGTGCTCTATATGGTTTTTGCCCACGTCATGACGGGAGTGGCACACTACACCGCCTTCAGCGGACAGCAAGGCATTGCTCCCGTTGCCATAGCCATAGAGCACATGGGGCAGGCTGATGCTGCAGGTATCATCCAGCCGGACTATCCCTGGCTGAACCGTGCCATCGTGCTGTCCATTCTGTTCGGATATTGCTCCGTCATCATGGTGACGCTGCTGGGACAGAGCCGCGTATTCCTAAGCATGAGCCATGACGGGCTGCTGCCTCCTTTCTTCTCGCATATCAACGAAAAGTTCCGTACTCCGGCACGCAGCAACCTGCTCTTCATGGTACTTGTGGGCCTGCTGGCAGCTTTTGTACCCGCACGGCTGGCCGGAGAGATGACAAGCATCGGCACGCTGATGGCCTTCACGCTGGTCTGTGCCGCTGTACTGGTAGTACGCAGAACCATGCCTGACGTGCCCCGTTCCTTTAAAACCCCACTTGTTCCACTTATCCCCATACTGGGTATTCTTACTTGCCTTTGCATGATGTTGTTCCTTCCTGCCGATACATGGATACGCCTGGTGCTGTGGATGCTCATCGGTCTGGACATCTACGTGGGCTACGGCATGAAGCACAGTAAGCTGGAGCATGGAGGCGACACCCGCCACGGGCAGGTGACCTTGAACATGATTGGACTTATCCTTGCCGTTCTTTGTGTCATCACCGGACTGTGGCACCAACAGACTGTGGGATGGGGAGAAAGCAAAGTGCTGCTGATTATCTCGTTTGTTTTCGCATTCACGCACTGCGCTTACTATATGTGGAGAATCTGGAGGAGATAATAAGCCCTAAATCTCCTCCTTTAAAGATAAACAATCTTTCATCCAAACTACCCCAGCACCCACTTGGTCCGTTTCCCGAAACAACGGTATGCCATTGCCACCAGAAACCAGGAAGTACAGAAAGCGACGACTGCGGCACAAGGTATCTGAAGATAGATAGGAACATGGATAGCACGCATCAGGACTACGCTCGGTCCGGTAAAGAAATAGTGTATCATATAGACTCCAAAACCACAGAGCGTCAAGTTTGCCAATGCTTTCTTGATGCGCTCCGAACGGAAATTGGCCCGCTTGCAAAGCATAAACACGGGGATGGTCATCATTACTACATTCAGCGAACAGTAGGTGAAGAAGAGTTCGAGCATCTCATCCGTAAAATCCGGCAAGGAGGTCATACGACGGAAACCAAGGAATGTTACGGCATAGCCAATGGCAAACATGGGAATGCCGATGCCACAGAGTTGCCGGCCCGTCCAGTTATGGTTCCTCAGATAATGGCCCAACAATAGGTAGCCGTTAAAACCGGCAAAGTAATACAGCATACCGAACGAGTTCCACGAGCAAGTCCCCCAAAGGTACGGAGCGGCAAACTCGGTATAATAAGGCAGCAGCAGTGTCACTCCCCATGCTGCAAGAAACCATAGTTTGGCACGTTCCGAGGCCTTCTCCACCCATGCCGAGAATATCGGAAGATAGAGATAAAGCCCTATCAGCAGATAGATATACCACATGTGCACATCCAATAGAGAGAAATTAAAAGGCATTTCTGCAATATATCCCAGGCTCACTGCCAGAGACTGGCGCATCACTTCCTCACCCGAATAAGGGAAGAAATCCAGAATCACTTTCGGCTCCACTCCCAGCAGTCCCGTTATCCAGGGGAACAGATTGTAAATCACAGACCAGATGAGGAAAGGAAAGAATACGCGGGGGATACGTTTCTTGTAGAATGCCGAGGCGTCACCCCGTACCGGCAACAGCAATGCACCGGTAATCATTACAAAAAGCGGTACGCAAGGACGGAGCGCCGCACCGTAGACAGCTCCCCAGAACTTGATGTCAACAATGTCGGGCGATGTGCCCGGATAGAAGTTAAAAGGGTCTGTGCAATGGCAGCAAACTACTGTAAACATTGCAACAAGGCGTACCACATCCAGCCATACGATGTGTTGTGCCGGAGTTTGTCGTGTAAGAGTCAGTTCCATGTTTTATTAAATTGGTTGTTTGGAGGGCTAAAGATAAAGAAGTTAACCGAGAAATGAAAAGGAGAATGTAACAAAAATACGACAACAAACGAGTTTCAGTTTTATTCTCCTATAGAGAACAATCTGTTTTATCAAGGCAGAACAGAGTGTTCCAATAGGGAAGAACAATTTGTTCCAACATGAAAGAACAGTTTGTTTCAATAGGAAGAAACAATTTGTTTCAACATAAAGGAACAGTTTGTTTTGCTTGATGAAACAGAGTGTTCTATGCCGCGAAACACTTTGTTTTCCTCTACAAAACAAAAAAGCCGTAACAAGATTTTCTCCGTTACGGCTTTCCTTATATTATGCCTTTCTAAAAGGCTTCTGTTTTACTTGCTGCAATTCCAGGGCTTCAGTTGCTTGAAGAAGTCGTTGCCCTTATCGTCCACCAAGATGAATGCAGGGAAGTTCTCCACCTCAATCTTCCAGATAGCTTCCATACCGAGTTCGGGATATTCCACGCACTCAATGCTCTTGATGTTGTTCTGTGCCAAGATAGCGGCAGGACCACCGATAGAGCCCAAGTAGAAACCACCATACTTTTGGCAGGCATCTGTCACTTGCTGGCTGCGGTTACCTTTGGCAAGCATAATCATGCTGCCGCCGTGGCTTTGGAAGAGGTCTACATACGGGTCCATACGTCCGGCAGTAGTCGGGCCCATGGAGCCGCAAGCCATGCCTTGAGGAGTCTTGGCAGGACCGGCGTAGTAGATGGGATGGTCTTTGATGTACTGCGGCAGGTCTTCGCCACGGTCCAGACGTTCTTTCAGCTTGGCGTGTGCGATGTCACGGCCTACGATAATGGTTCCATTCAGAGACAAACGGGTGGAAACCGGATACTTGGTCAGTTCCTTCAGAATATCGGCCATCGGCTGGTTCAAGTCAATCTTCACCACGTCGCCTTCACCGGCCTTACGGAGTTCTTCGGGAATCAGTTCACCCGGATTGCTGTCGAGCTTTTCAATCCAGATACCTTCTTTATTGATTTTACACTTGATGTTACGGTCGGCAGAGCAGGAAACACCCAGACCCACGGGACAGGACGCACCGTGACGCGGCAGGCGGATGATGCGGATGTCGTGAGCCAGATACTTGCCGCCGAACTGGGCACCGAGGCCAATCTTATGAGCTTCTTCCAGTACCAGCTTCTCCAGTTCCACATCGCGGAAAGCGCGGCCGAACTCATTGCCGGTAGTGGGTAGGTTATCGTAGAAGTGGGTGGAAGCCAGTTTCACAGTCAGCAAGTTCTTTTCGGCAGAGGTACCGCCGATAACGAATGCGATGTGATAGGGAGGACAAGCTGCCGTACCCAAAGTCTTGATTTTTGAGATAAGGAAGGGAACCAATGTTTCGGGGTTGAGGATAGCCTTTGTCTCCTGGTAGAGATAAGTCTTGTTGGCAGAGCCACCACCCTTGGTTACGCAGAGGAACTCGTACTCCATACCTTCCGTAGCTTCGATGTCAATCTGTGCGGGAAGGTTGCACTTCGTATTCACCTCATCGTACATGGTGAGGGGAGCATTCTGCGAATAGCGCAGGTTCTCTTCGGTATAAGTCTTGTAAACACCCAGTGAGAGAGCTTCTTCATCACAGTAGCCGGTCCATACTTGTTGTCCCTTTTCGCCGTGGATGATTGCCGTACCCGTATCCTGGCAGAAAGGAAGTACCCCCTTGGATGCTACCTCTGCATTGCGCAGGAAGGTGAGTGCCACGTATTTATCGTTATCGCTTGCTTCGGGGTCACTCAGAATCTTAGCAACCTGCTCGTTGTGCGAACGACGCAACATGAACGATACATCACGGAAAGCCGCATTGGCCATTGCCGTCAAACCTTCTTTTTCAATCTTCAGGATAGGTTTTCCTTCAAACTCGCTTACTGACACGTAATCTTTTGTAAGCAGATAATACTCAGTAGTATCTTTCCCCTTCTCGAACATGGGCTGATACTTGAACGGAGGTGTTGTTGCCATAATTACTCGTATATTTAATGTTTAAAAGTGATTCGGGTAGCAAAGGCAGCACAAAACCGCCTTTACCGAGCAAAGGTAAAAACTATTATTGAAATAATTCTTTAATTAGAGTAAAAACGCAACAAATCATAATTAATTTTCTGACACCCGCTGCATCCGCCCTATCAGTTCATCGCCCAGCGCCGTCTTCACCTCAATGTGTTTCAGCACAGCCATTACAAACGGATTGCTTTCAAAGTCGCCGCGTACCTGCTCAAAATCGAGTTCCTTTTCCAAGCGTGAGCCGTCAGCTCCAAAGCCCGTCATGGAAGCCAGTGAAAATTCTTTCTTAGCATCCTCATACACCATGCGGTCGAGGCCAACTACTGCTTCTTTCCATTTTTCGACAATATGTATGACGTCTTCTGCCGTCATACCTTCCGGCTTGATACCATAGAACTCTTCCAACTTCTCATACGCCCAGGTCCATTCGTAGGTATAGTAGTTGCTGTGCATCTTCTCAAACTCGGCATTGATAGACTTCAAGCGATTGACTTTGCCGGACTCAATACCGTCTATCAGCGCATCTATCTCACTCTTTGGGGCTATCAATCCGGAAATATCCACCCATTCGCCGCTGCCAATGGCAGTATCGGGCTTCAAACGGGCACGTATTTCTTCATTGCTCCGGAAGTCAATGCCTTCCAAGCGCTTGATGACAGAGTTTCCGAGGAACTTATGAATGGCTATTTCATAGAAGCGGATACCTTTCACCAAAGCCGAGTTACGTATCTTCGCACTATGGAAAGAATAGATATCCGAAAGCTCGCCACTGGCATGACGCAGATTCTGCAACGTTTCCCGTCCCTTGAACATTTTCTGCACCGTGTAGGGGCTGAGAAGATTATAGTTGATGTAATCCAGTTTGTTCGGGTCGGTACGCCCGTCACGTTTCGGCCACTTCTGGGCATCACGGATGGTACCCACACTACGCAGGTTGACACCGGGTACAAGGTAGGTGGTATTATTCTGCTCTATCAAGTAAGAGAACGGCAGGTTCGAAGTATCAGAATGGTTGACATGGCGCCCCATTACCAAGGAGAACGCTCCCACCCTTGCAGGCCACAAGATGTACGAATCGGAAGTCGTCTTGGCACCACGCTCCAAAGTGCCTTGATGGATAGGCCCTAACTTATACATATGGTTGCTCTGATTGGACCCCGAACCGGCATTCATAAAGGAAAACATACCGGCAATCAGCAACGTGGATTTATGGTGTGTCACCGTATAAGGTCCGGCAAAAATAGCGCACGCCTCCCCGTTCTCTCCCTGGCAGTTGCTGAAAAACAAAGAATCCGAGGCAGAGTAGTTGTGTCCCAACTTGCATGCCTGCCCCACGAAGCAGCGGCTCAGCATAGCTCCGTCATCTACATGAGACCCGGTAGAGATGATGAAATCATCACAAATCACCCCATGCCCGATGTGTACCGGCGCCACCTCGTTGCTGTTGATGCTTCCGTTATACAGACGGCATGTACCACAGATGCGGCAATAATCACCGATGCGCACATTCTTTATGGAACCGGTGTTCAATATCATTACATGGTTCCCGATGCTTCCTACAGCAGAAGCATGTTTGTTGGAATAAAAATCCGTGATTTCCTTCATCCGTGTAATCAGCTCCGGGCGATGGCGGTAAAGCGCCAGAATATAGGCTTGGTGTGCGGAGAGTTTATCATTAATCAGCACCTCACGGCCTCCTGTCTCATTCAGGACAGACACTTCTACCCCGTTACCGAACTTCGACACACCGTCTACCAGAATAATATCCACATTCTCAATGAAGGTGTCATGCCCTATTTCATAATTGGCAATGTAGTTCTGGATATTCTCAATGCAACAGTTATCTCCCACCGTTACATTATGCAGCGTCACATGCCGCAAACCGGAATGCTTCCTGATTCCTCCCGGCAACATAAATTCTGAATGGAACACTCCCAAACACACCTCACCCGAAAAACGGGTATGATGCACAAATTCCGTTGAGAACTCTTCTGCAACGGTTACTTTCCCCCAATCATCAGCCAGACATGACTGGCTCTTCAACCGGAGAATTTCATCTTCGGTCAGTCTTCTGTAATTCATCCTTATAACGAGTTATGAGTTATGAGTTATAAGTTATTGCCTTTGCCGGCACTACCGATTCAAACCGCTGCCAGCAAATAACTCATAACTTATAACTCATAACTAAAATTAAACTTCTTCTTCGTAGGTCTGATAAAGAAAGTCATTATAGGGGTACTTCTGCACGTGCAATTCCTTCACACGCTGATAAACTACACTCTTCAGTTCCTCCATATTGATTTTTTCGCGGGCAGAAATAAAGAGGCAGTTATCCTCCATCTTAGCCATCCACGTCTTCATCAGTTCTTCGAGTGTCAAGTTTTCCTTGGTTCTGGGGGTAAGGTCGTCAGCCGCTTTCTCTATATAAGTATAAGCGTCTATCTTATTGAATACAAGAATCATGGGCTTACCGGCGGCACCGATATCTGCCAACGTCTTGTTCACAACTTCTATCTGTTCTTCAAAATCCGGATGAGAGATGTCTACGATATGCAACAGCAAGTCCGCCTCGCGTACCTCGTCCAGGGTAGACTTGAAGGAGTCTACCAAATCCGTCGGCAATTTACGGATAAAGCCCACTGTATCAGAAAGCAGGAACGGCAGGTTCTCAATAATCACCTTACGCACCGTAGTATCCAACGTGGCAAACAGCTTATTCTCTGCAAAGACTTCACTTTTCGAAAGCAAAGTCATCAATGTGGATTTTCCTACATTGGTATATCCCACCAATGCCACACGAATCAAGCGTCCGCGGTTCTTCCGCTGGGTAGACTTCTGCTTGTCAATCTCAGCCAAGCGCTCCTTCAACAATGACATACGGTTCAAGATGATACGGCGGTCCATTTCCAGCTGCGTTTCACCCGGACCGCGAAGTCCCACGGAACCTTTACCTCCACCGGCACCGGAGCCACCACCCTGGCGTTCCAAGTGGGTCCACAAACGTTGCAGACGGGGGAGCATGTACTTATACTGCGCCAGCTCCACCTGCGTTTTTGCATTGGCAGTCTGGGCACGCATGGCAAAGATATCGAGAATCAGGGACGTACGGTCCAGTATCTTGATTTTGAGTTCAGCTTCTATATTGCGTATCTGCTTGGCGGAGAGTTCATCATCAAAAATCACCATGCCGATTTCGCGTTCGGCTTCTTCTTCATTCCGGATATACTCTTTAATTTCTTCCAGCTTGCCCTTGCCGACATAAGTCACGGAATGCGCTGCATCCAGCTTTTGGGTAAACCGCTTCACTACTTCCGCCCCGGCTGTCTCAGCCAAGAATGCCAGCTCGTCCAGGTATTCGTTCGTCTTTCGCTCATCCTGCGTTTTAGTGATGAGACCTACCAATACCGCTGTTTCTGCCTGCACTTCGGAAATTACAAATTCTTTCATAGTTTCTATACCTTATTATATATATGTATTGTTGGTTCGGGCAGCAAATATAAATAATTTTGGCGGAAGCGCCTTAAAAAGCGGAATAAAATAAAAACAGACACAATAGAAAAATGGCATGTAAAATGAAGTCGAACTTCATCTTACATGCCATTTCAAATTACATATTATCTAATTGCCAGGATAATCAAAACCCTTCCGGCATCTCCAGCGTTTCCGTGAATCCCTGATACAGTACTCCCCATTTACCACCGTCAAGCACTACTAAGCCCTGCATCGGGAAAGACAACACGTTTCCTTTACGCTCCATACCTGCTGCTGCAAAGTATAGCATACCATAATCCGTCTTGTCATAACCAGTAGGTTGAGGATCCCAACCTATCAGTTCTTGATTGTCATCGCTTAGCGTAAACATGATGGGATATCCTTTCGTAATGCAATCTTCCAGTTTATAGATATTAGCCTCTTTAGCCTTCAGCACAGGTTGATCCCAACCCTCGCCAAATAATTGAGATGCATAGTAGCCTGTACCTATATTGAGCCAAGTATAGTCACGCTTTATATTGACCGTCACCTTAGGTGAACCATAAACGTAGGAATCTTCTTCAGGAATGGTAATAGTATAAGATGCAGTAGTACCCACAGCTATGTCAAACGCAATCTTTACTTCTTTGAGTGCTTCACCGGCAGCAAAATCAACCGTTGTCGGCACTGTTACGTTCTCCGCATCTGTAGTCAAGCGAATAGATGCAGCCGCATCTGTTTTCTGACGGCCGATTTTGACCACAAAAACCTGTTCATCATTCGGATAATAAGTCAAATCAGTGTTATCAGCATAAATATAAGCTTGTACACCCTCGGTAGGAACCGGAGAAGGCTCCCACTCCACACCGTCTGAACAAGCCGTCATAGCCAAACCGCATACGGCCAAGCCCAAAAACAATTTATTGAATATCTTATTCATATACAAATTCTATTAAAAGTTAGTTCATTGGTTAATTGTTACCCGGTGCAAACTCCCCTATCGGAGTAGGACGTTTAGCAATAGCACCGGACGGGTCCGGATTGTTCATTCCCTGAAGGGCAGTATTTGAATCGACCTCGGTCTTAGGAATCATCAATGTCCAGTTGGGCTTCACACCTTTACAGTTTATCTTGAAGATATCTTCTATAAAGTTGGTACCCTCATAATTCTGAATGACATCCGGTTTCAGACGTTTAGCCGTGGGGAATGCGATTCCCTCACCCCAGAACTCGATACGCATCTGTTTCAACACCTCAAGTTGGAAATTACGCAAATCACCCGTACTGAAATTGTAATTGCTCTGGCGGTACTGCTTCATAAAGTTATTCAACAACTGTACGCCTGCTGCCACATTCTGGCTGGCACCTACTGCTTCAGCCTCTATGAGATACATCTCTTCCACACGCATCACGGGAATATCTGCAGCCGCACCCACAGAATAAGTGTTATAGTCACCACCCACGGGGCGGAACTTCAATGACATATAATCCGGTTGTTCATCCAGCCATGCATTGCCTCTCACTGACTGGTAAGCGTAAGTACTTCTGTCCGGGTCAAGGTAAGAATATTTGCGGAAATCGGTAGCAGGAATCGCGTCATAAAGTGAACGTGCCATCTGGAGCTTAGACAAAGAAGCATATCCCCAATCCGCTTCATTGGAAATGTGACCAATGAAATTAGCAAGATTACCCATATTGGAAGCCGTGGGGTGAAGGTACCACATCCATGCAGAAGTAGCCGTATTGAAACCGGTAGTGGGATTATGCCACTGTGATTCGCTCATAGGTGTTGCTCCCGACTTATCAATAGCCTTGCGGGCATACTCGGCAGCTTTAGCAAACTGACCATCCCACATATATACTTTGGCCTTCAGACCATATACGACCGCCAAGTCAGGGAAGTTCTTACTGACAGGTGTATAAGACTCCAGACCGATCTCTGCCTTGTCAAGGTCGGCAAGAATAAAATTCACCAATTCTTCGTGCGTTGCACGCGGATTGCTCTTCGCAATGTCGTTAGTTGTCGCCTCAGTCACAATGGGCACCGTCAGCCCCAGTACCTTGCTACAATCGGTATAGATATTTTCTACCGGTTCGAAAAGTACCATCAGCGTATAATAGTCCAATGCACGGAAAGCATGGGCTATACTTCCAAGTCCACGCATTTCATCGGTAATTGTGGGATCAGTCACATCAACGGCCGCAATCACGTCATTGGCCGATTTAACGAACTTATATAGGGTGAAGTAAGGCAAATATGAATAATAGCCGGTGTCGTTCATACCATTATTGGCATTGAAGCGCCACCACCAGTCATACCCGTAATCTGTAGCCACAACATCACCCAGCAGTTCTGTCTGGGCCAACATCAATGAGGGATAAGCAAGGTCGGTCTCATGGGTTTGCTTACCGTACACCAGATAACCCTGTACCATTTGCGATGGCAAGCCATTAAGCGAAGCCTCAATTGCTGTAGCCGATGCACCAATCTGATCGGAGGTCGCTGTAGAATCTTCGGGGAAAACCTCTTCTATACAGCCGGTCAATACCGTGGCCGATACGACCATAGCCGAAAATAATTTGAATATATTCTTCTTCATAATCATTGTAATCTATATATTAGGTTTAGAACTCAAATGACACACCACCAGAGATGGTACGCATCGGTGAATAGAAAGTAGCATTGGTTGTCTCGTCGTATGACTGACGTGGGTCGAACCCTTTACGTTTAGACCAATAGAAAACATTTTCTGCCGACATATACACACGCAATGAGTTGATGGCCAACTTTCTTGTCCACTTGGAAGGCAACGTGTAGCCCACATTAATATTCTGGATATTCAAGAAGCTTGCATTTGTCAAGAAGCGCGTAGACATTGCCCCTGAATATTGGTCGTTCATCTGGAAACGCGGGATATTAGTATTTGTGTTCTCAGGAGTCCATGAGTTCAACAAATCCTTATGGTAGTTGTAACCAGCCGTACCATAAGGTGACGACATGAAGTAAGCATACGTACCATCATACTGCTTACCACCAATCTGGTAAGTGAAGTTTATGCCAAAGTCCACGCCATAGACTTTCAGTTTGGTACCGAAACCACCATACACTTTAGGTATTGAGCTTTCCTCTGTAATGTAATAGTCAGCCTGAGCATGATTCGTAGTCGTTTCACGTCCGGTGATATTGCCGGCCTCGTCCTTGACATTCTTATAGAACAAAGACTCACCCTTTTCATTCACTCCGGCATACTCCTTCAAGCGCCATGTAAACATAGACAAATCTTCACCAATGAAGAAGCTTCCGTTAGAATAGCCCTTATATCCTTTTCCATCAGCTGTATACTCAGTAGTAATCAACTTATCAGGATCAAGCATCGTAATACGGTTCTTCAAGGTTGAAATGTTCACATTCACATCCCACGTAAAGTTACGTGTATCGAAGATATTCACATTGAAGTCCATTTCCACACCACTATTGACCATGTTACCAACGTTGTCCATATAGGAAGCATAACCCAATGATGGAGCCACGGTAAATGAGAACAACATATCCGAAGTCTTACGTCTGTAGTACTCGATACTACCGGTCACACGGTTCCACAACTGGAACTCTGCACCGATATTGAAGTTAGTGTTGGTTTCCCAAGTGATGTCTTTAGTGCCCTTAGATTTAAATGAAGTACCAAGGCTGTTGTTAGAGTTGATAATGTTAAATCTATCCGTATAGAGGAAGTCACCGATATTGTCATTACCTTGTGAACCAATAGAAGCCTTCAGCTTCAGTTCCTGCACCCATGAAGCATCAAACCAGCTTTCTTTGTTGATAAGCCACGCACCGCCTACCGACCAGAATGTACCCCAGCGATGGTCCGGATGGAAACGGCTGGAAGCATCACGACGCAAAGAAGCCGAGCCGAAGATGCGTTCGTCATAATTGTATTGCAAACGGCCGAAGAAACCTTCATTGTTACGACGCTCTTTATAGGAAGAAGCACCTTGTCCGTCGATAATGGCACCATCCAATTCCTTATTGCCTTGAGAGAACATCTGCGACTTGCTGGCCCCAAGTTCATAGTAGCGATAATCATAATATTCGTGACCTAAAAGAATATCGAAGTTATTGTCGCCAAACGAACGGGCATAAGAAACAAGTTGTTGCAGGTTGTAATCGTAAGTACGTGTATGATACTTACTCACTGTACCGCCAGTGGAGTCGAACTGCCCGTAGTAAGGATTGTAAACGTAACTATGACGTGTCTCATCCAAGTTGAAAGCACCATTGAATGTCACCTTCAGGCCTTCTATAGGAGTTATATCTACAAAGGCGTTGCCGTTAATGGCATTTCCTTCAGAGTTTCTGGTATTTAGTTTATTGTCTAGAATAGGGTTGGCATCAGCAATGAAAGGACGCTGCATACCTGCATTGATACCACTACCGTAGTCCATCATTCCAATACCATTATTATCCACCATGATGCTGCCGTCAGCATTGCGCACGTAGGCGGGATAGATAGGAGCCATTTGGGTAACAAACGCCCATATATTACCGGTAGACGAACTGGTACCATTGTTACTCAACGAGTTGGAATCAAAACGTGCATATCCCATATTACCACCAATCTTCAACCACTTCTTTGCCTGATAGTCGGCTTTCAAACGGCCTGTCAAACGTTTCAGGTCAGAGCCTTCAGTGATACCCTCATTTCCAAGATAACCTAAAGAAACATAGAAAGAGGACTTTTCATTGGCTGCGCTCACCGAGAAGTTGTATTCCTGACGCAGACCGGTACGCATTCCCACATCTTCCCAATCATCCGGAGTCAGCAGATAGTCACGTCCTTTATAATTCACAACTCTACCCAATGTGGCGTTGGGATTAAGTTTACCGTTCTGACCGATGAGGAATTGCCCATCGGGAACTGTATATACATTATATCCCAATCCACCGTTGGAGCCAAACAGATTCTTGTTTGCCTCAAGCCATGCAGCTTGGTCATTCATTCCCGTTGACTTATAATAATTGTTCATGGCACGATAATGCATCTCGTAGTACATGCCAGGATTGTCAATCACTTCATATTTCTGCAACGCTCGAGTGTTAGCACCCCACTTAGCATCAAAAGTCACCTTAGCCTCTCCCGACATATTGGCCCTTTTGGTAGTGATGATAATTACACCATTAGCACCACGAGCACCGTAAAGAGCATTGGAAGCCGCATCCTTCAATACTGTCATTGACTCAACGTCGTTAGGATTGATATTATTAATATCACCGCTATAAGGAGCGCCGTCCACAATAATCAGAGGGTCATTCTTTGCATTGATTGAGCTAAAACCACGAATCTTGATGGATGACTTTGAACCCGGAGCACCGTCATTGGAAGTCAGTGTCACACCCGGCACAGCACCTGCCAAGGCATCAGTAACATTCGTCACTTGCGACTGCTCCAGCTTTTCGGTACCAACCACCTTAGCCGAACCCGTAAATGCAGACTTCTTTGCTGTACCGAAAGCAACCACCATTACCTCATCAAGCATCTCAGTATCAGACTTCATCACCACTTTTAAGCTGGGTTTTATTGCCACTTCTTGGGTCTGCATACCAATATAAGAAATCACCAAAGTTTTCGCGGAACTACAATAAGTGTATATTGCTAAAAAACAATTGTTTACGTTTGCTATAGAACAGAGTTTATTCTATTGTATATTATCTATAAAGGTATACGGCAAAGGGAGGTAAGTGGCTCGAAGTACCCATTTCATACCGTTTTGAATAATTAAAAGCTGATAATGAGCGCGTTATTGTAACATTTCATTCTACTCTTTTAATTGGTGATGTACTAATTAACCCAATAAATGTTTTTTATTCAAGAATAACGATAGATTATATAGAGGAATTTATCTTGAAAGATAAATTTTATCCATAAAAGTTCCAAAATATTTTTTTGTTGAGAAATATTTACTTTACATATGTTATTTATAATTGATGAATATATAATATATACGGCAAGATTCAATTATAATTGAAATATTTTATATCTTTGTATATAAACTAAATCATGTTTGAATATGAAAAATTATATCTCCCGCCCTTTATACATAAGGAGAATTGAACCGTTTATTGATAAAAGTATAATAAAAGTAATAACCGGCCAACGTAGGATAGGTAAAAGCTACATTCTTTTGCAGATATCAGATATCATAAAGAAAAACATACCGGAAGCCAATATCATTTTTGTAGATAAAGAGCAACTTGCCTTCACGGAAATTAGGAACTACATGGATCTTTATCAATATGTTTTAAAGAAGGTTACTGGGCATAATCATAACTATCTTTTTGTAGATGAAATCCAAGAGATTGAAGAATTCCAATTGTGTCTGCGGAGTTTATTGAACGAAAATAAATGCGATATCTATTGCACCGGAAGTAATGCTAAAATGCTGTCCAGTGAACTTGCTACTCAATTGGCAGGAAGATATATAGAATTTCCCATTCATTCACTTAGCTACGGGGAATTCTTAACTTTCAATCAATGTCAAGATTCCACCGAAAGTTTAAAACTCTATCTTACATTCGGAGGTATGCCATACATTCATAATCTAACAATGGACAAGAATGTCATATTCGAGTATTTGAGAAATGTTTACTCTACTATCCTACTAAAAGATGTGGTTGCCCGTGAATCAATCCGGAATGTATCTTTTTTGGAGAATCTCGTAGCTTATCTGATAGATAATACCGGTTCTCTTTTTTCTGCCCAGAATATTAGTAAATATTTAAAGTCGCAACACGTCAACATTCCTACGCAGACAATTCTGAACTATCTAAAGGCACTGTGCAATAGTTTCTTTATTTACAAAATTCAACGAGCTGAAATCCAAGGGATGAAAATCTTTGAGATTGGTGAGAAATATTATTTTGAAGATTTAGGATTACATAATTCCATACAGCATTTCGATTTTCGAAAAGACATCAACAAGTTAATGGAAAATGTAGTATGCATTGATTTGTTAAGATATGGATATGAAGTATATGTCGGAAAGAGTGGTAATAAAGAAATTGATTTCATTGCTTCCAAAGACGACCATAAAATCTATATTCAAGTAGCGTATATGCTTCCCGATGATGCAACTGTTAGGCGAGAATTTGGCAATCTTTTGGAAATAGCAGACAATTACCCTAAATATGTGGTAACAATGGATGAAATGCAAAGCGGGGGAAATTACAAAGGAATTAAACAGATTTCACTGCGAAACTTTTTGTTGGCAGAGGATAAAGAAAAACTGTAAATTAACGATTCAATCTCTACGAATCAATATTTAAAGTAAAAAGCCGGCCCTTTGTGTGAACCGGCTTTTCTTATGTAATTTTTTTAATTTTCAAATTACTCTGTCTCCAAAGAGTTAAGGTATGCTTCCGCACTCAAGTAGAGATAAGACGGGTTGGTACAAGGATATGCACCACCGTCTTGATAGTCAGCCATACTTACGTACAACGAATTGGCTGGGAAGGTAATACTACCGGCCTTTTCATTATAAACTCCCAAAGGATAAGAATTTATATTAGTAGATAGGTTGCCATATACAGAACCACCGCTGAACATACCATATCCCCAATCCATACCATATTGAACCGGTTTCAAAGAAGCACCTTCTTTAGTCACATCAATTACGAAAGTATATTCACCTGGAACTACATCAGCCTCTTCATTAAAGGGATAACCGTTGAAACCGCCAACCTCATCTTGTGCAGTCGCAACTTTGGCAAACGGACTGTCAAAACGGAAACGTGTACTGGTAGCAGTTGTAGTTTTTTCAATTTCCACAGCCATCGGAACAGACGGATCTACGCCAAAGAAATTAGCAACTGTACCGTCCAAATAGTATCCGGTACCGATAGATTCCCACTTCAAGATAGCAAAATTTACTGATATTTCATGGTATCCGGAAGAATAGTTGCTGACATCATTACCACTCAAAGCCAGTTGTAGATTATAAGTGATACCCTCGGCAGCTGACGGTGTTTCAACTGTCAACTTGGCTGTTTTCTCTCCAGCAGCAAATGATACAGTGGAAGGGCATACAAATATATTCTCTTCATTATTTATCACAGTAACATCAACCGTACCGGCAGCATCTGTCAAGGAGCGTGTCAAAGTTAAATCAAAAGAGGTTATTCCCGGCTCAACTTCCACTGTTTGGGTGTAATTGCCCACAAAGCAGATGCCTTGATTACCGTCTTCCAGTTCACCCGGAGTATAACTTTCTGCATCAGGATCGCAAGAGGTAGCTATCAGTGCGATGACAAACAGACTAAGTATCTTATTTATATATTTCATATTCCATATTTTTAATAGTTAACATATACATTATTCTACATCAGGTATTGGTGTAGGTGCCGAAACCAGCGGATTGTTCTCCAATAATGGGTTATATTGTACTTCCTTATTAGGAATACTGTAAATCTGAACCGGATCACCTGCTGTAATATTAAATACGGCAGTAGTCGGGAAGCCGCAGCCTAAACGGTTGACTCCCTTGTTCAGACGCATAATATCAAAATATGCCATACCTTCTCCCCAGAATTCAAGACGACGTTGTTGCCAAACAGCTTCCTGCACAGCTTCCGGTGTAGTGGCTGTACACTGATAAGACGGGTCACGATATGCAGTAACAAACGAGTTAAGGGTAGATACACCGCCACTAACATTACCACTCATAGCTTGTGCCTCAGCCTTGATAAGATACATTTCCTCAACACGCATCAATATTATATCCGTAGCATTGTTGTCAGTTCCCCATTGGTCATTCAGCACCCCATACTTTACTTGTGTATAGGCAGGTGCCTTTTTCCCAGTAATGTATGTTTGGGCCGCAGCAGGCAAATTGGCAGATACACCTTCACCGTTCAGGAACCATCCCTTGCGGACATCACTGGCAGGAATCTCACTATAGAGTTTCGGACTGATTCTACGCCATCCACCTACAGAAGCATAACCATAATTCAAAGAGCCCATATGTGAAGGGAAATTACAAATACCGGTTGTACTTACACGGTCCTGTTCTGTAATCAAGATACCCCACATCCATGAATTGTCTTCGATATTAATGAATGAAGGCTTGCTTACATCAGCACGGGAGTATGGAGTGGCAGTAGTTTTGGCCAGTGCGGCTTCCGCATCCTTTAAAGCTTCCGCATAGTTGTGCATTGCCAGATAGACACGGGCACGGATACCGTAAGCGACATCCAAGCTGACATAGCGCTTGTCATCACGTTCTTTTGTAGTGGCTGTCAGCAGCTCAATAGCTTTATTCAGGTCTGCCAAGATAAAATCATAAGTTTCTTGCACAGTAGAACGGGCGCAGCCATTGGCTGCAACTTCTGTTGCATTCTGCTCTGTAATCAAAGGCATACCCATAGCGCTCTCATGTCCTTTGTAATTGAACTGATACAACTGTATCAACGTAAAATAGTCAAAAGCACGGACAGCTAATGCCTGCGCCAGATAATATTGTAACGTAGGATCTTCAGTTTCGTTATCTACAGTACCGATTACGTTATTGGCTGTAAAAATCTGATTGTACAATGTACCCCAGAATTCAATGGTAGCTGTACTTGTATTCAAGCAGTCACTGTAATCGGCTGAATTGGAATACCAGTTATAACCAGTAATATCTGCCACCATGTCCGTACCTCTTGATTCCGTGGCCAGCATAATGGTCGGATAACCTATATCACTATGCACATTGTCATCTTCTGTGTAGATTTTGGCATATTGGGTGAAATTTGCAGCCACAGCTGCTACGCTGGCTTCCAATCTGGAAGGATCAGATTCAACAACTTCTTCCTTTTGGTCAGATGTAATAGTCGAACTCAGCGGTTCTGTATCCAGATCTGTACATCCAGCTACCATCAAACCGAGCATAACATACGGTGTTATCTTATATAATTTCTTCATATTTTTTCTGTATTTTATTATTGAACTATTATCAGAATGTTACTTTCAAACCGCCGGAAATAGTACGTATAGGCGTATATCTATCTGTAGAAGCTGTTGTGTAGCTCATACGTGGATCAAGCCCTTTACGGGCAGAGAAAAGAGCCACATTGTCAGCCGCACCGTAAATACGCAAGCTTCCGATACCCAGACTTCTCAACCATCTCTTAGGTAAAGTATAGCCCAGGGTGATGTTATTGATAGAGAAATAATCAGAACTTGTCAACCAACGGTCTGATGAAGAGTTGGTGTATTTATCAATGGCATCTACACGCGGAATATTGGTATTTCTATTCTCTGGTGTCCATGCATTCAAGATATCCTTGTGCCAGTTATATCCCATGTAGTGGGAGTCACCGCCATGCATGAAAGCTTGATAGCCACTATCATAAATCGTACCACCCAACTGATAAGCACACTGGATGGAGAAATCAAAGCCACGGAACTCCAATGTTGTACCGACACCGCCATAGATAGTAGGCAACAGGTCACCGGAAGCTTGTCTATTGGAATTGTAGGCAGCAGACCAATCTTTATCCTTATACTCTACACCGTTTTCGTCCTTTGCCCAATACAGAGCTTCGCCGGAATCAGGATCTACCCCTGCATATTTTGTCAAATACATCTGGTACAAAGATTCACCTTCACGATAAATATAGGAACCATCAATCATCTCTCCTTTCAAATCCGGATGCAGCTCAAGAATCTTATTTTTCATCAATGTTCCATTCCAATTGATCACCCACTTTAAATCATTAGTTTCAATAGGAGTATAGTTCAATTCAATTTCCACACCGGAGTTGCGTACCGAACCGATATTCATAGGAAGTTGGGTATAACCGTTAGACATCGCTACCGGTTTATAATACAACATATCCTTAGTCTGGCGGTTGAAGTATTCGATTGTACCGTCAATACGTCCTCCCAAAAGAGCGAAATCCACACCTACATTGAATGAATTGGATGTTTCCCAAGTGATATCTTTGCTCCCCTTGTAGTAGAGCACACCATCAGAGAATACACCGTCAGACCCGCTAACCGTGAACTGATCCAGATACGGATAGTAGTTTGTATATCCCTTATAATAGAGGTTGTCATTACCCTGCTGACCGAAAGAAGCCTTCAGCTTCAGCATGTTGATCCAATCGTATTGACTGATAAAGTTTTCTTTTGCCATATCCCATGCTGCACTCACACTCCAGAAGTTACCCCAACGGTTATCCGGATGGAAGCGTGAAGAAGCATCACGACGATAAGAAACACTACCATAATATTTTTCATTGAAATCGTAGCTGGCACGTGTAATGATACCGATTGTGGCATATTCATTGTAACTGCCAGAACCATTCTTGCGGTCGATAACATTAGATGCAGTCCAGTTCTTGTCACTATACATGTTATATCCTAAAATATAGTGACTTTCCGTGTTGAAGTCCATACTTTCATAGCCGGCAAGAATATCCAAGTTATGGTTGCCGAATGTCTTTTTGTAATTCAACAGATATTGTTGGTCAAGCGAATAAACGCGTGAGGAGTATTGCATAACAGAACCGCCATAGGAAGCCGACTGACCATAATACTTGTTACCCACACTATGCTGGCGTGTGTTGTCAATATGCAAGCCCAAAGAAGCTGTCAATGACAAACCGTCAATGATATCAATCTTTGCATACCATTTCCCATTCAGAATATCCATCAGATATTTTTCAGTATCATAAAGGAAACCGCTCATAGGATTGGACATGCTCATAAAATTACGGGTGAAGTTTGTACTTGAACCATCACCATAGTCATATACATGATAGCCAGTATTGGCATTATATTGGAAACTGCCGTCTGCATTCCGTACATACATCGGATAGATTGGTGCGATAAAGTTACCAACAAAGAACGCATTACCGGAAGAAGTAGCAGCATCGGTATCCTGATCGCCCGGTGAACGGCTTGTTACATTTGAATAGCTAAGATTAACTCCGAGCTTCAACCACTTTTTAGCCTGATAATCCACGTTCATACGAGTGGAGATACGTTCGAAACCTGAATTTTCAATAATACCTTCATCATTCAAATAACTGGCAGACAGATAGTAGCTTAATTTGTCCGAACCACCAGAAACACTAAGATTATACTCTTGGCGCAAATTACTTTGGAACATCTCATCAGACCAGTTATCCGGTGTATAATAATAGTCACCGTCACTATATCCCAGAGTTGCATAAGGGTTCAACTTGCCGTTCCGGCCAATAAGATATTGTCCATCAGGTATGGTATAAACTTGGTAGCCCAGCTTTGGAAACAAGTCTGCATTGGCCAATTGATAAGCCCGTTCTGCTGTATATCCGCTATTATATAGGTATCCGTTATACAAAGCAGAATATGCAGTCTCCATATAGGTATTTGCATTCTGCAATACATCATAGTTTTTCACTAAGCGGGAGTTGACTCCCCAACGGGCGTCTAAAGAAATCTGCGTATCACCGCTCTTACCTTTCTTTGTAGTAACCAAAATAACACCGTTTGCACCACGTGCACCATACAAGGCAGCAGCTGCGGCATCTTTCAATACGGTCATTGATTCAATATCTTGTGAATTGACAGCGGAGATATCTCCTTCATAAGGAATACCATCCACTACATACAGAGGATTGTTGCTGGCATACATAGAACCGATACCGCGAATACGAACTGTCGCACTCGTACCCGGCTGGCCATTTGTACTTTGTGTCTGCACACCAGATACAGTACCGGAAAGTGCATTCGATAAGTTGGAGACCTGACGTTTCTCCAATGTCTCAGACTTGATCACAGAGGCTGAACCTGTAAAAGCAGACTTCTTTGCTGTACCGTAAGCTACCACCATTACCTCATCAAGCATCTCAGAATCGGAACGCATGAATACTTTTATATTCGGCTTAATATCAACCTCTTGAGTCTGCATACCAATGTACGAAATCACCAAAGTTTTCGCGGAACTACAATATGTGTATCTTGTTGGTAATAAAGGAGGTACAATAATTCAAGAAAGTTTCAAAAGGAAGTGTTCCCCTTTGGGAGATACTCTATACATGTTCACTATACATGACAATCTACTTATATGATACTATTTGTAATAGTAATGTGCTGATTTATAATAGTCTGATTCTGTACTAATATGTTATAATCATAACGTTAGGATTTCTTTTTTTTAAGAATGAATGCTTATGTCAACATCTATCGTTTAGTTGTTTTTTGTCAATTATTTACTTGTATTGTTTGTTACATCCATGAAAACGTAAAGCATTATATAAAATATTACACTAGTGTCCACTAAAAATTTTTTGGTCACTAGTCGGTTAAAAATTAAATAAAT
>OGPQ01000056.1_pt1 | contig 92029 bp, 93 predicted proteins | sample 1552971 | NCBI WGS metagenome assembly OGPQ01 (sample SAMEA2580232, study PRJEB22360) | human gut metagenome | biome: human gut; feature: human-associated habitat; material: faeces | place: Denmark | collected 2008/2010 | reverse complement strand
TACATCGAAGGACTTTGACTTTATCGGCTTCAATACGGGGCTTGAAGAATTCGGAAGAAAGAGCGGGATATCGCAAAAGGCTATCTACCGCGCACAGTCGGTATTTGAGGAGCTTTGCGTACAGACCATTCTGCCGGAGCTTTCCGATAAATTTTTCCTGTATGTGGCAACAGAGTATTTGCAGGAAGATGATACGGTTACAATGCAGATAAAATACAGCGGAGAGAGGTTTGATCCGAAGAAATCCGACAATACTCTGTCCTTGAAGATCGCCGAGAATGCGGCGGAAAGTATAGAGTACAGCGAGATTCACGAGGATGATTTTACAAACCTTGTCGTCATAAAAATCAAATAAAAAAAGAGGAAGAAATTTTCTTCCTCTTTAAGCTTTATTATCAGAGAGCAGCCTTTGCACTTTCAACAAGAGATGTGAATGCCTCTGCATCGGAAACGGCGATTTCTGCAAGCATTTTTCTGTTAAGATCAATGCCGGCTTTCTTAAGGCCGTTCATAAATGTTGAATAGTTTGTGCCGTTTGCTTTGCAAGCTGCAGAAATTCTGGAGATCCACATTCTGCGGAATTCTCTTTTCTTCTGCTTTCTGCCGATATACGCATACTGACCGCTCTTCATAACAGCCTGCTTAGCTGTTTTGAAAAGGCGATGCTTGCTGCCGTAATAACCCTTAGCAGCCTTTAAAACTTTTTTTCTTCTTTTGCGTGTGGCCATAGCGCCTTTAATTCTTGCCATAACTTATTTCCTCCGTTTATATTGAGTAATTATCCTTAAAATTCAATTATATCACCGAATCAAGCCGGCATGTTCTTATTTATAGGGAACAAGCCTTTTCATCTGCTTTTGATTGGTTACATCGCCAACAGCTGTTTTGCGAAGATTTCTCTTGCGCTTTGTGGTTTTCTTTGTAAGGATGTGAGAGGTGTAAGCATGTGCGCGCTTAACCTTACCGCTTTTTGTGGTTTTGAAACGCTTTTTAGCGCCGCTGTGTGTTTTGATCTTAGGCATAATTATTCCTCCGTCATATTTTAATTATTTAGAAAAGTAAGCATTACTTACTTGAAGACTTAAGGGAAACAAACATAAGAATCTGCCTGCCCTCAAGCTTCGGGGCTTTATCAACATTAACATCTTCGCCGAGCGCCTCAACAAATCTTTCCATATTGGCAACACCCAAATCGGAGTGAGCCATTTCCCTGCCGCGAAGGCGGATGGAAACCTTTAATTTATCGCCCTTTGAAAGAAACTTTTTAGCTTGATTAACTTTTGTGTTGAAATCGCCGATATCGATGTTGAGCGAAAGGCGAATTTCCTTTGTGTCAACAATTTTTTGCTTTTTGCGATTTTCTTTTTCACGCTTAGCCTGCTCATAACGGAATTTGCTGTAATCCATTATCTTTGCAACCGGTGGCTTTGCCTGAGGCGCGATCTTAACAAGATCCTGCCCTCTTTTTTCAGCCTCATGAAGCGCATCCTTAGCGCTCATAATGCCAAGCTGCTCGCCGCTTGCCGTGATAACTCGCAATTCCCTGTCTTTGATTTCACCGTTAAGCTGCGGAGTTTCCTTGCCGATAAATAACACCTCATTTAAATAATTTAAAAGTGCGAGCATAAAATGCCCGCACTTCAATAAATCTTTTGAAATATTGCCCTTTTTGCTTTGCTGAAGGGGAGAACGGGTAAATAGCTCTTCTTTGTTGTGAAAATATACTAACACAGATGTGACCGAATGTCAACACCGAATTTTATTTTTTAATGTAAAGCACATGGGAAAAGCTTATTCCGTTTTCTTCTGCACACGAAAGCACTTCCCTGCTCCATTCCGATTTATCAAATTGCGGAAAGAAAGTGTCTGCCTCCGGGCATTCCGCATCTATTTCCGTTAAATAAAGCTTTGTTGCAAGCGGCAAAAACTCGGAATAAATGCGGCCTCCGCCGATAATGAATATTTTATCGTTTTTCGCAGCTTCAAGCGCTTCGTCAACGGAATGAACAACCTCGGCGCCGTCTATTTTAAGCGATCTATCCGAACTGATAACGATATTGCGCCTGTTTGGCAAAACCTTTGGCAGTGACTCAAAAGTTTTTCTGCCCATAATAACCGTGTTGCCGGTGGTTGTTTCCCTGAAAAATTTCATATCCTCGTGAAAATGCCACACAAGATCGTTATTTTTGCCTATTTCGTTGTTTTTGCCGACCGAAAGAATAAGAGATATATCCATCAGCAACGCTCCTTTACTGAGAAATCGGGAATTTTATTTTGCCCAAATGCTTATAATCAACAAGCTTTACATCAAGGCAATCTCTGCTGTTATCAAACTTAAAGAAATCATCAACCTCTGGATTAAGCCAAAGCTTCGGTGCAGGCAAGTCGCCCTCTTCATCAAGGCGGCGAAGCTGTTCTTTAATTCCATCCACCTGATTAACATAGATATGAGCATCCTTAATACTCCAATCCATTGTGCCGGGTTTAAGGCCTGTGACCTTTGCAAGCATGCACATCAGCACCGCATATTGAGTTACATTAAACGGCAAGCCGAGCGGAACATCGCAAGAGCGCTGATGCACCCAGCAATTAAGATAACCGTTTGTAACATCCCATTCACTGCTCCAAACGCAGCTCGGAAGCACAGCCGTGTCAAGATAATCGTTTTGCCACAGCGTCATAACCATACGCCTGTCCTCAGGGTGGTTTTTAATCTTATCTATTAAATTTTGAGTCATTTGAAATTTATTTACTATGTAGCCGTAAGCAGTGCCGATAGTGTGGGCAAATTCCCTGCCGAACTCTTTGGTGATTTGCTTTTTAACAAGATTTCCGTTTTCATCGGGCACCAGCTGGGTGGCATGCCAAGTGCCGTTATCGTCTGTTTCCCACTCATTCCAAATGTTAACATCGCGCTCACGGAGCCATCTTACATCATTTGACTGCACCTGATAAATCCAAAGCATTTCGAGCACGGCCTGCCTTATGAAAAGCTGCTTTGTAGTGAGTATCGGGAATTCTTCCGAAAGATCAAAATGAAAATGGTGAGACGGCACTTTTATTGAATTTGTGCCGGTGCGGTTTACAACCTCAACACCCTCATCAAGTATTCTGCGGCACAGGCCGAGATAATCCCTATCCCATTTAGACATAATATATAATCCTTTCGCTGCCGCAGACTATTTCCACGGATATTTTTGTTTAAGCTGCTCAAATTCCTGCCCTGTGGCAGCAAAGTGAAATCTACCCTGCAAATCTGAGAAAAAATAAAGATAATTAGTATCCGGATGATTGATTACGGCATTAACGATGCTCATGCCGGAATTGGTTATAGGTCCGCTCGGAAGCGCAGGGCACCTGTAAGTGTAATACGAATCGTAGGTATCCCTTGAAAAGCCGTAATCAAGCAGTTTTTTTGCATAAAAATAAGTGACATCGCATTGAAGCTTGCTGCCCTTATTTAATCTGTTTATAAGCACGGAGGCTATATTTGCGGCACTGTCGTCGCTCAAAGCCTCCTCCTGCACTATTGAACAAAGCGTTATAAACTCATAAAGGCTCATATTATTTTCTTTGCAATATGCGGTCATTTTATCGGAAAGCCTGTCGTCAAACGCAGCAAGCATTTTATCAACGATAACCTTTGCATCGCTGTTCATTGAAAAATCATATGTGGCGGGAAACAAAAAGCCCTCCAAAATAAAGCCTATATGCGAGCGGTCGCTCGGAAAATCGGCAAGCCAGTCATAATCATAGCCTTCGGTTGTTGAAACGGCGGCATAAAAATCCTTTGCGGAGCAGATTTGATTTTCCTCAAGCGTTTTTGCTATGTCGAAAACATTATATCCCTCCGGAATGGCAACGGAAACCACCTTGTGGCTGATATCGGGATTTTGCAGCTTTTGCGCAATTTCCTCATAGCTCATATTTGATTTCATATAATATTCGCCGTTTATATAAGTGAAATCGGGATAATGCTTATCCATCCACGCCGACCATATTGAATCGTCAACAACAATGCCGTTATCGGCAAGCATTTTTGAAACCTCGTATTGATAATCCTTTGATTCAATCACAAGGGTGTATTCGGTTGGCGTGCCCTTTTCGCTGCCGTTTATATCATTTTTAATTTTGACTCCGAAAACGGCGCACGCGGCAATCACCGCGGCAATCGCAGCGCAGATAATTATTATTTTTACCGATTTTTTATTCATAGGCTAAACCTCATTCAACCTCGTGCACTTTCAGCATATTGGTGGTGCCGCTTTGGCCGAGCGGAATACCGGCGGTGATAACAACGATATCGCCTTTTTCTATCATACCGGTTTGCTTTGCAACTGCAACAGCATGTTCAAAAAGCTCATCCGTGTTTGATTTTTCCTTACACATAACAGGCAAAACGCCCCAAGAAAGATTGTTTTGGCGGCGAACCTTTTCACTTGTGGTGGCGGAAATTATAAGGCAATGAGGCCTGTATTTTGAAATTTGGCGTGCCGTGGCGCCGCTTTTGGTTACAGTGATAATTGCCTTGGCATTCAAATCATGCGCGGTGGTTACCGTTGCATGCGAAATAGCGGAGGTGATATCGCCCGGCAAATGCTTGGGCGCAAATTTTTCAAATCTGCCCACATAGTCGATATCCTGCTCTGCCGTTCTGGCGATAAGCGCCATTGTTTTAACGGTTTCCACGGGGTGAGCGCCCATGGCGGTTTCGCCCGAAAGCATCAAAGCGGAAGTGCCGTCGTAAACCGCATTTGCAACATCTGTTATTTCCGCTCTTGTGGGGCGCGGATTTTTAATCATGGATTCAAGCATTTGAGTGGCTGTAACAACAATTTTGCCTGCCGCAAACACTTTTTCGATAATAACCTTTTGAATGGAGGGAATTTTTTCAAACGGGATTTCAACGCCCATATCTCCGCGGGCAACCATAATTCCGTCTGCCTCACGGATAATATCGTCAATATTATCCACGCCTTCATTATTCTCGATTTTCGCAATAATACGAACATCGTTCCAGCCGAGTGCATGGCAGAAATTGCGAAGATAAACAATATCTGCGCCCGTGCGGCAGAAAGAAGCTGCAATAAAATCAAAGCCCATTTTTGCGCCGAATTTCAAATCCTGCATATCTTTTTCGGAAAGATATGGGAGCGCAAGAGAAACATTGGGCACATTAACGCCTTTGTGATTTGTTATCGGGCCGCCGTCAACAACAGTGCAGATAATATCATTATTTTTAACAGCCTTAACCTTGAGCGAAATCAAGCCGTCGTCAATCAAAATAACCGTGCCCTCTTTAACATCACGGGGAAGCCCCTTATATGAGATGCTGCATTTTTCCTTTGTGCCCTCAACATCATCGGCTGTGAGTATAAATTCATCTCCCGCATCAAGATGAATTCCGTTAGGGTCTTTAAAACAACTCGTTCTTACCTCCGGCCCTTTCGTATCAAGCAAGGTTGCAACAGGAATATTAAGGCTTTTCCTCACCTTTTCGATGGTTGCAAACCATTCTTCAAAGGTTTCGTATTCGCCGTGCGAAAAGTTAAATCTTGCAACATCCATGCCGGCAAGCATAAGCTCGCGCAGCTTATCTTCGCTGCACGAAGCCGGGCCGATTGTGCAAATGATTTTTGTTTTTCTTCTGTAATTATTCATTTTTTGTGCCTCTTATAGATTGAAATATAAAAATTTGCTCATTGTTATTATAGCAGTATTTTTATCAAAATCAATATGCAGGCGGGTATAATATTTCAAAAATTCAAATAAAAAATACGGCAGGTGAATAACTCACCCGCCGTGAAAAATAAAATATTGTTTTTGCTTATTTTGCAAGATCGCCTACAACCATCATATAATCGCCGATCATTGCGCCGAATTCAGGAGCACCTTCCATAATAAGCTGCTTTGATTTAACCATTTCAAGCATATCGCCCGTGCCGAGCAAAATCATAAGGGCATGCTGCGGCGAATCGAATTTCATGCAGAAAAACGGCTTTGAGCGCTTATATTCGCCCCTACCGGCACGAGATTTACCTGCTTTTATGCGCAGATAAGCCGTGCATTCGGGATGACCCTCAATAGCCCACTGGTAAACACGATCGGGGCTTCTAAGAGTCCATTCATGAATTGCGGGATGGCCCAATTTATTGAGCTGGCTGATTCCGCTTGAAAGCAAATAGAAATAAAGCTTGCAAAGCAGAAGAGCGAGCTTTTCATCCTCCGGAGGCTCGGAAATTCCGAGCAAACTGCTCATTTTAAGAAGCACAGCCATAAATTTCATAAACTTGCCAAAGGATTTTATTTTCATTTTCGGGAGCTTTGTCATATCGCCCTTCATAAAGGCATTCATTTTTTCCATTGAGGAAAATTCAAGCTCCGCATCTATTTTTTGCTGACCGAAATATTCACCGAGTTTACAGGACCATTCGCCGTTTTCAACAATGAAATGAACGGCTTCTTTATCCTGAGCATTGACTTTGGCGGAAACCTGGTAAACAGCATTTACACCTTCAAACTTTTTTGCAAGCTCGGGCACATCGGTGGCAATCGTTTTCATAAGGGGCAGTGCGCCTGCCATAAACACCTTATTAGTGTAGCGGGTTACATCGCTTGCCATAAATAACACATTCCTTTCCTAAAGATTCCGATGCAAATATGCTTAGAATTCATCGTCCCAAGCATCGTCTGCTTCAAAATCCTGATGCATTACTTCGGCGATTGTTTCGGCAATACCGTTTGCATCTATCTTTGCGATTGACATAAGATCCTCGTGAAGACCGATGGTTGAAAATTCATCTTGGTGGCCGAGCATTTTGAATGCGCAAGCCTTACCGCTTTTAGCAACAACCTCTGCAACCGCAGAGCCAAGGCCGCCCATAACACTGTGATCCTCAACAGTGATGATTCTTCTTGTGTCCATAACAGCAGACATAACAGCCTCTTCATCAATAGGCTTAATGGTGTGCATATTCAAAACACGAACCTTGATGCCTGCATCGGCCTGTGTCATTTCGGCAGCCTGAATAGCCTGGTAAACGCAAGAGCCGCAAGCGATAACGGTAATATCCGTGCCTTCGTTCATAACCTTAGCCTTGCCAACCTCAAAAGAGCAGTCCTCAAGATTTTTATAAATAATTTGGTCAAAGCCTCTGTTGATACGAATATAAACAGGGCCGGGAGTTTCATAAGCAGCCTTAACCGCATGATATGTTTCTGCGCCGTCACAAGGGCAAATAACAGTCATATGCGGCAAAACACGCATGCAGGTCATATCAATAAGAGAATGGTGGGTTGAACCCGCCTGGCCGAATGAAGTGCCTGCATGAGTTGCAATAATCTTAACCGGCACATTTTGATAGCAGATATCCGTGTGAACCTGATCAAGAGAACGAGCGGAAGCAAAGATTGCAAATGTGGAGGCAAAAGGAATAAGGCCGTTTTTAGCAAGACCGGCTGCAACGCCAAACATATTTTGCTCTGCAATACCGACATTGAAGAAACGATCCGGGAATTTTTCACCAAACATACCGATTTTTGTGGATTTAGCCAAATCCGCCGTAAGAGCAACAACATCCTTGTGTTCTGCACCGAGTTCACAAAGTGCTTTACCGTAATATTCAGCCGTTGAAAGCTGAGAGGTTTCCGTCATAGTATAAGTCATACCGCTTGCCATTGCTTACGCCTCCTTTTCCGCACGTGCCACACGAGCCGCATAATATTTATCAAGGCTGTCATAGCACTGCTTTTCTTTAGCAGCATCAAGAGCGCCATAATGCCAATGATAGTCATCTTCCATAAAATCAATACCGGCGCCCTTAAAGGTGTCCATAACAATACAATAAGGCTTATCGCCGCCGTTTTTATGATTATTTATTGCATTTTCGATTGCATTGTTAAGTTCTTTAAGATTTTGGCCGTCTACACGCTCTGTGATAAAGCCGAACGCTTCAAATTTATCATCAATCGGCTCAACCTTCATTTCATCATCTACACGGCCGTCTATCATGCACTTATTATTATCAACAAGCACAACAACATTTGAAAGCTTGAATTGAGCGGCGGTCATTGCAGCCTCCCAATTTGAGCCCTCATTCAATTCGCCGTCGCCCGTAAGAACATAGTTCATATAGTCAATGCCGTTTACTCTTCCCGCAAGCGCAAAGCCGCAAGCAAGAGAAAGGCCGTGACCGAGAGAACCGCTTGAGCAATCAATGCCCTTGATTTTGTTGCAATCAAGATGCATACCGAATTTTGAACCGGTAAGGTTGAAGTTATGAAGACCTTCAACATCCATAAAACCGTAATCGCAGATAACGGGTCCGTAGCCGACTGCTGCATGACCCTTGGAAAGCACAAAGCGATCCCTATCCGGTAAATCGGGATTGTTGACATCAAGCTTCATAAAGCGATGGTAAAGAATAGTCATAGCGTCCATAGCGCTCATTGCGCCGCCAATGTGGCCCGAACCGCCCCAAACGGTTGTTTGAACGGTAAGACGCCTTAACTCATCCGCTTTTTTTTCAAGGCGGAGCCATTCTTCTTTATCGAACGGCTTGTAATTTGCTGGCATAAATTTTCCTCCTTAATAAGCATCGGACGCAAAACGCCGCCCGATGCCTTATATCTGAATTTATTTAATTATTTCAAGCCCTCTATTTCCGGGTGCCTTGCTGCAACAACGCCGAAAGCATCCTCTGCAATATCGATTGCAAGCTTAACATCTTCATCGGTGATTGACGCATTGATAAAGTGGTTGTGGTGAGACGCAAGGAAAAGGCCTCTTGAAACGCACTCTGCAATCCATTCCTGATGGAGCATAAGGCTGTCGTCGTTTGCTATTCTGAGATAAAAAAGTGCAGGCTCGCCGGAAACAACAAGATTGAAACCATGCTCCTGAGCAGCGGCAGAAAAGCCTTCTGTTATCTGCGTGCCGATTTTGCGGAACATTGTGGGAGTATCAAGCTTTTTCATTTTCGGAATGCAGGCAAGGCAAGCCGCAAACGGCTCTGCGCTCATCCAATAAGAGCCTGTGTAAGTAACGGACGAAGCCGTTGTTTTCATATGATCGCCGCCGCAAACAGCAGACATATTATAGCCGTTTGCAAGAGCTTTACAGAAGCAAATAAGATCTGCTTTAATTCCGTAATAATGATCCGAACCTGCAAGATCAAGTCTGAAGCCTGTGCGCACATCGTCAAAGATAAGCACCATTCCGTGCTCGTCGCAGAATTTACGAACTGCCTGCCAATAATCCTTGGTGGCACATTCATTATCCTTAAAGTTGCCGTGATCATAAGGCTGAGCAATAAGGCCGGCAACATCGCCGCCGCATGCGTCATAAGCCTCCTGAAGTGCATCAAGATCAAACCAAGGCACAACAACATTGTTTGCAACCTCTTCGGGAAGAATACCTGGATAGTCTACCTTTTGCGCCCATTGGAAATCGCCGTGATAATATCCTTTAAGGAAAAACATTTTCTTTTTTCCGGTGTGAGCACGGGCGCACATAACGGAAAAAGTGGTGGCATCCGAGCCGTTTTTCATAAAGAAAGCCCAATCAGCGCAGGCAACGGTGTCCTTAAGCAATTCGGCACATTCAACCATTTTGTATGAGGGAGATGTGGTGCAGTTGCCGGTGTGGAGCTGCTTAATTGCAGCTGCGTCAACATCCTCATCGCAATAGCCGAGAACATTGGGACCATAAGCACACATAAGATCAAGATATTTATTGCCGTCTACATCCCAGAAATAAGTGCCCTTAGCATGATCGCTCATCAAAGGCCATTTATTTATGGGAAGAAAAAGACCTTCACTCGGGCCGAGGTGGCCGTAAACGCCCGACGGAATAGCCGCAAGTGCTCTGCTGAACCATTCCTTGCTTTTTTCATGTGTATATTCTGGAAATTTACTCATTATTATTCCTCCTAACGAACTTAACCGAGATAAACCGCAACTCTGTCAAGAATACGATTAAGATTATCTACCATAGAAATCATGCCTGCCATATAAATATTGCCCTCGCAAAGCTCGGCAATGGTTGAAACCGTGCCGTTAAAGAGGCCGTAAGCAAGATCAATATCCGCAAATTCCATAACAGCTCTTGGATTATTTGCTTTTTCTTTAATGGTGGTGAAATGATGATTTTTAACCTTTACCGTTGCATAGCAAGTGTCTTTAATACCCATTGAGATAACACCGTCAACAGTTGAAGCAGCGGTGAATTTAGAAATAGAATCCGAATTAGCAAGTGCGGAAATTGCGCCTGCGATAGTGTAAAATGTTAAAATTGTGGATTCCTCAAAAAATGCTCTGTTTTGCAAATCCTCTTTAGTGGGCATAAGAAGCTTTGTGAGCCTGTTAGTTAATTTAGTAAACGGGCCCATAAGGAATGAAAGCACCTGAACAACACCCTTTGTTGGAATACCGGGCTTGCTGTTATCAATAAGATCGTTGAATTTTTCGGGTGATTTGAAGTTCATTTTGCAGGTGCAGCCCTCCGAACCTTCCGTAAATTTGCAGCCGCTTTTCGAAAAATGGAATGTGCCGCACGGTCCGCCGGCAACCTCAAAGCATAACGAAACCGGAGATTTGAGCTCTGCAAGGATTTGCTTTGCCTCATCATCAACGGCACAAAGATTTTCAAGAGTTGCAAGAACGCCATACATATTGACATACGCCATAGCTTTTGCTTCTTTCAAGATAATTCCTCCTTTTCTGTTTATCCATAAACTCTTGTTAATTATATCACATTCTTTATACTACGGTCAATTACAAAGAGTAACAAAATTTACCTACTGTTTTAGTCAAATTAAATAAAAGGCAAATTCGATGCATATTTTTGAATTTCGGCGCATAAAAAAGAGGGGCATGCCGCACGGGCTTGCTCCTCTTTGAGTAAGATATAATCAACAAATAGAATTTTACCACATTTTGCTGCGAATTACAATATAAATCCAACTTTTTTCATGGCTTTTTGCAAAGTTCTTGATGCAAGGCGACCCGCACGCTCCGCGCCGATTTTTTCACATTCCTTAAGATAAGCCGTGTCTTTCATATATCTGTTGAATTTTTCCTGCACGGGTGCAAGCTCGGCAACAACCGCTTCGCCTACTGCTTTTTTGAAATCACCGTAGCCCTTGCCCTCAAATTCGGATTCGATTTTATCGAAATCAAGCCCCGTTACTGCGGAATAAATCGTCATAAGATTATTGATACCGTCTTTACCCTCTGCATAGCGAACACACATTTCGCTGTCCGTTACGGCAGACTTAAACTTCTTCATAATCGTTTCCGGCGCATCGGTGATAAACACGGTGCTCTTGGGATTCGAATCCGATTTACTCATTTTCTTTGCGGGGTCCTGAAGGCTCATGACCCTTGCGCCGTTTTTCGGAATATACGCTTCCGGCAAAGTGAACACATTGCCGTAAATACCGTTAAATCGGCTTGCGATATCGCGCGTGATTTCCAAATGCTGCTTTTGATCTGCGCCAACGGGCACAACATCGGTTTGATAAAGCAGAATATCTGCCGCCATAAGGCAAGGATAAGTAAAGAGACCCGCATTGATATTGTCGCTGTGCTGAGCGGATTTATCTTTAAACTGAGTCATTCTCGAAAGCTCACCGAACTGAGTGTAGCAATTAAGAATCCAGCCGAGCTGGCTGTGAGCCGGCACCTGAGACTGAATAAACAAAATGCTTTTTTCGGGATCGAGGCCGAGTGCAAGCAAAACGGCAAACATTTCCGTGGCTTGCTTTCTGAGCTTTTGCGGATCCTGCCTTACGGTGATGGAGTGAAGATCCGCAACACCGTAAATCGTGTCAAACTTATCCTGAAACTCAGGCCAGCCTTTTAACGCACCGAGATAATTTCCGAGAGTCGGAACAGATGTTGGCTGAATAAGCGAAAGGCACCTTTTGCGCCTTTGCTGAATTTCCTTATTTTCTTCCATAATTACACTTCCTTATATTATAACGGCAAGGCCTGAAAATTCGTTTGAATTATTCAAATTCCTTTGCAACCTCGCCCATTATTTGAACACCTTTAACGATTTCCTCATCACTCGGTGTGGAGAAATTGAGGCGGATATAGGAGCACGGCGCAGTATCGTCAATCATAAACGCACTGCCGGGCACAACCGCCACTTTATGCTCCAAAAGCCTGTTTACATATTTAAGCATATCAACATTTTCGGGCAGCTTTGCCCAAACAAACAGACCGCCCTGCGGGCGAACATATTTTATGAAACTGCCGCAATACTTATCAAGGCAATCGCACATGAGTGAAAGCTTGCGGCGATAAATTTTTCTGATTTCAACAACATGCTTATCCACATCATATTCCGAAAACCAGCGTGAAACGATCATTTGATTAAGCACGCCCGTGTGAACATCGGAAACCTGCTTGCCGATTGTGAACGCCGCCGCGGCTTTTGAAGGCACAACGGCATACGCAACGCGCAGACCGGGAGCAAGAATTTTTGAAAACGAGCCGGCATAGATAACAATGCCGTCCCTATCCATGCTCTTTATACTCGGCACCGAGTCGCCCTCCACGCGCAGATTGCCGTAAGGGTCATCCTCCAAAATCAGCAAGCTGTTTTGCTTAGCAAGCTCATAAAGTCTTTTGCGCTTTTCAAGGCTCATTGTGGTGCCGCCGGGGTTTTGGAAATTAGGAATGGTGTAAATAAACTTGGCATCGGGATTTTCGGCGATAACCCTTTCAAGGGCGTCGATATTCATGCCGTCCGCATCAATGGGCACGCCCGCAAGCTTGCAGCCGTGAGAACGAAAGCAATTGAGCGAGCCGATAAATGACGGTTCTTCGCAAATCACCGTGTCGCCCGGAGAGGTCATGATGCGTGTGGTTATATCCATAACCTGCGTGCCGCCCGCGGTGATGATAACACTGTCGTCCTCCGTGCCGATATTATCGCGCCTTTTGAGCCATTCGGCAACGGTTTTTCGAAGCGGCTCATAACCCTCCGAAACACCGTACACAAGCGCCGAAACGGGATTTTCATCAAGGATTTCCGCCGTTATATTTTTTACTTCTTCACATGGAAAAGCGGCAGAGTCGGGCGAGCCGCCTGCAAAGGCAATCATATCGGGCTGCGAAGTTACTTTTAAAATTTCCCTAACCGCAGACGGCTTCAGGGAAGCAAATTTTTCGGAAAGGGCATATGCCATTTCAATCACTTCTTACTTTCTAATATAGTTTCAACAAATCGTGCGCTTGAATTACCGTCGCAAAGCGAAACAAAGCGTTCCTTAAATTTGCGCTGCGCCTCGCCGGGTTTTGCTGCCAAAACAGCCTGCGGCAGCTCAGAAAAAGAGTGAACAACGCTTCCGCACGAATAATCGGAATAATCAAAATAAAATCCCCTGCCATCCATGTATTGCTCCAAATCGGGAGCATAGAGCACGCAGGCATTGCCGATAACGGCATTTTCAAATATAACGGAGGAATAATCCGTTACAAGCACATCCGTTATAAACAAAATATCGTTTATTTCCCTTTCGGTCGATAAATCAAATACGCGGTTTGAAACGCTTTTCGGAATCTGAACGGGCTTTTTGATAAACGGATGCATTTTTATAATAACTGCCCAATCTGTGCCGAGAGCATTTGCAAATTTTTCGCAATCAAAAAAGCTTTCGGGATATTCGGCATCGTGCACATTTGCGCCCCTAAAAGTGGGTGCAAAAAGGCAAATCTTTTTGCCGCGCAAAAGCGGATACTGCGAATACAGCCTTTCCTTTGCCGCCGCCACATAATCGCAATCGAAAAACACATCCGTGCGCGGAGTGCCTATCGGCTTGATTCTGCTTTCGCCTATGCCGAATGCCTCGGCATAAATCGGCGCAATTTCAGGCGAGGAAACTATCGCTTCCGTATAATTTTTATGGGTGAGAGAATTTTTCTCGGCGCTTGCGCGGCCGTAGCCGAAGCGCTTAAACGCGCCCATTGCATGCCAAACCTGCACAAGATGCTGATTTTCGCGGAGCCTCAGCACATAAACAAGCGGCTCATAATCATCAACAAGTATAAATTTGCTTTGCGCCATAAGGCTTGCAAGCTTATCTGCGGGCGGTATATCCTCTCCCGCGGCAACGGTAATGTCATAATCAAGTGCGTTTTTTTCTATGTAATTCTTTATTGCAAGCAAATTGCCACCGAGCCTGCCCTTTGATGTGGAATACATCAAAATTTTATTATCTGCCATCGGCTGCTTTTTTGCTTTTTCAAATCTTGAAATAAACTCTGCGTATCTTGCGCGCTGCAACACGGGATAAAGCGCGGATTTAATTTTGCTCATCTTTTTCCGCCTCTGTTTCCGCCGCATCGGGCTGTGGTGCGCTTTTGTCTTTTCCTTCGCTTACCGTATCGTTTAAATCCATATCGGCTGCTTTATCTTCAGGCTTGTCCGCCCCTTCCCCGTTCTGCTCTTCGGCGTGTAAAATCCCGGTTTCAAAATCGGGCGTTGCCGGTTCTGCGGGATTTATTCTTTCTTTAACCTCTGCGTTATTAAACATTTCCAGATCGCTCACCGTTATTTTTTCGGCGGTTTGTTCGGTTTCTGTTTCGTCTGTTTTAACGCTTTCATCGGCTTCGGCTGCATTTTCGGCGCCGTAATTAAATCTGCCGTCATAGCGGTTTTTAATAAGCTCGTCGATAATTATTCCGTAAATCGCGGTGATTGATTTAAAGCGCTTATTAACATAAGCTTGCTTAAAGTTTTGCTCTTTTTCGGCATCGCAACGCATGCCGCCCGAAATAAAATCGCAAATTCCCTTTGCGTTTTTGGAATACATTGCCGGCAAATCGCGCCAAAAATCAATATAAAAGCCACGCTCGTCTATATATTTATCGCTGTCAAAGCAATAGATATAAAGCGGCAAATCACGAAGCAAAGCCTCGTAAAGCACGGAGCTGTAATCCGTTACCACATAATCGGCGACGGCCATAAAATCCATGCCCGTGAAATACTCGCCTACGGTTTTGTTCATGCGCGAATCTATATATATTTCTTCCTTATTTGTGTCAACAACATGGTGCTTCACAATAAGATTATATTCTGTGTAATTAACCCTGTTGATAAGCTCTTCCGTGGCTTCGCGCAGGGCTTTTGTGTCTGCCTCATTATCTCTGAAGGTGGGCACATAAAGAATGTTTTTCTTGCCGTTGTCAAGCTGAGGATAGCGGGCAAAAATATTGCCTCTGAGCCTGATTTTTTCGTTTTCGTCCGTCAGATAATCCATTCGGGGAATACCGATGGGAACAAACTTGCTTTCGGGCTGACCGAAAGCCTCGGCAAAAAAAGGCACGCACGCATCGCCGCTTGCGGCAATCAGATCATAATTATTGTGCATTTTAAACGCGGCTGCCGTTTTGGAAGACTTGCCGCTCTCTTTATCGAGGATTGATTTGCCGAAGCGCTTAAACGCACCGAGCGCATGCCAAATTTGAATTATTTTCAAATCGCTCTTGTGATTGAGCATTGAAGCGAGAATGCAATAGCCGTCAAGCACGGCAACCTTTGATGTTGCAAGCGCTTTCATTTGGCGAAACATCTCGCCCGCATATTTGATTTTTCCGCCGGCGGAGGCCGGTATCATTTTACACAGCACCTCCACCTTATATTGCGGATAATTTGTTTTGATTTCATTTATGAGATAGCGAAAATCAAGGGATGGAGTTTCGCTTTGGCGCGAGATGAAAACCACTTTATCCTCTGTTTTTTTGCGCTTGTAAAAAAGATAAAAAAAGTTCATTACAGCGCCGAAAATCTTTGCAAAAATGCCAACCATGATTTCACTTCTCTCTTAAATTACTTATTCGTAAAGCGGATATTTGGCGCAAATTTCCGCAACGCCGTTTGTGATATAATCCTTTTTGTTTTCAAAATCGGTAACGGCAAGATAAATAAACTCTGCAATTTTTTCAAAATCGGCTTCGTTAAGTCCCCTGGTTGTTGCCGCGGGAGTGCCGATGCGCACGCCTGAGGTAACAAACGGAGAAAGCGGCTCGTTCGGAACGGTGTTTTTATTGAGCGTGATATGAACATCGTCAAGCCTTGCTTCAAGCTCTTTGCCCGTTACGCCGGTTCCGATAAGCGAAAGCAGCACAAGGTGGTTATCCGTGCCGCCCGAAACAAGATTAAGCCCTCTTGAAGTGAGCCCCTTTGCAAGAGCCTGAGCATTATCGATAATTTTTTGAGAATATTCTTTAAATTCGGGCTTTAACGCCTCGCCGAAGCAAACAGCCTTGCCTGCGATAACATGCATAAGCGGCCCGCCCTGCGTGCCGGGGAAAACTGCCGAATTAAGCTTTTTGATAAGATAAGGATTGTTGCAAAGAATAAGGCCGCCTCTCGGTCCGCGAAGGGTTTTGTGGGTGGTGGTGGTAACAACATCCGCATAAGGAACGGGGTTTTGATGAAGCCCTGCGGCAACAAGGCCGGCAATATGAGCCATATCAACCATAAACATTGCGCCGTTTGCATGCGCGATCTCGGCCATTGTTTTAAAATCAATAGCGCGCGGATAAGCGGAAGCACCCGCAACAATAAGCTTGGGCTTAACCTTATTTACCTGCTTGGCAAAAGCATCCAAATCAATAAAGCCTTCATCATTTACACCGTATGGCACAAAGTTGAAATATTTGCCGCTGATATTTGCAGGCGAGCCGTGAGTAAGGTGGCCGCCGTTATCAAGGCTCATGCCCATAACGGTGTCGCCCGGCTTAAGCAGAGCAAGATAAACGGCAGTGTTAGCCTGCGCGCCCGAATGGGGCTGAACATTTGCATACTGCGCGCCGAAAAGCTCGCACGCTCTTTTGATTGCAATGTTTTCAACTATATCAACATATTGGCAGGCGCCGTAATAACGCTTGCCGGGAAGTCCCTCGGCATATTTATTCGTGAGCACGCTGCCCATAGCCGCCATAACCTGAGGTGAAACAAGGTTTTCGGAGGCGATGAGCTCGATATTTTCTCTCTGGCGCTTTAATTCAAGAGCCATTGCATCCGCAACCTCTTTATCGGTTTCGGCAACCTTTGCGATAGAATCATAATAATCGGAATACATAAAAAAGTTCTCCTTTATTTTTAAATTATATAATATCATACCATAAGCGATTTAAATAAACAATATTTAATTTTAAATTCGGCACATAAGCGGCCTCATAATTCCAATGTGTTAAGCCATGTTATGCTCAGTTTCGCATTGTTTACCTGTGCAAAATAGAATATTGTTAATAAGCGCCACTAAAACACAATGTTTTTCGCCTGCTCAGGCAATACGAAGCCGAGGCGGCGAAGCTTGAGCGGGAAATAGCGGCATATTATAAACGCTACGGCGAAGATAATATCGTTAAATACGCAGACCTCTTTAAAAAATTGCCCGACAGTGATATAATGTTGTTAATCCAAAGAATGGATGAGTTTGAGAAAAAATATCCCGAATATGCCGACCTTATGCCTATAAGGGAAAGCATATATAAGCTCAACCGCCTGGAGGGGTTGCAACAGAGCATACGCCTGCAGCAGCGAGAGCTTGGTGCTATCACAAACCGCGAACTAAAAGAGCATTTGGCAAGCTTGGCATATAAAAGCACCGGCGCAGCCGATAAGATAATGGGCTTGGCAGTTAACAGCTCGGCAATGAAGCTCTTTTCCGGCACGGCATGGAGTGGTGAGTCGGATTTTTCGCAGCGCATATGGCAGAATACGGATAAGCTTGCGGATTATCTCAATAATGATATTGCAAACGGTTTTGCCCGGGGCGACAGCTATGAGCGACTTATAAAGAATGTACGCAGCCGGTTCATCAATGTGGCTAAAAACGATGCCTATAGGCTTGTTTATACCGAGGGCACCTATGTAATGAACGAAAGCTCGGCCTCCGTCTTTGAAAAAGATTTCGAGGATTATGAGTTTCAGGTTGCGGACAGCAATGCCTGCCCGGTTTGCAAAGCGCTGAACGGCAAAAAGTTCAAGTTTTCGCAGCGTGTTCCGGGGCGAAACTTCCCGCCGATGCATCCTTGGTGCCGCTGCCATTACGGCGTTGCCGTTGCCGATTGGGATAAGTGGCAGGATGAATATGTTAAGAAGCACGGCGGCAAAGGCTCAAGCAATAGAATTATCAGCAGCTTTAAAGGCGCCGGCACCGTTTCGGACGATTATGATAATTTCAAGCAAGCGAAAAAAACTGTTATCGGTACTGCCAAAACAGAAGCCGAGAAAAAGGCTTTTATCGATGCGTTTATCAAGAAATATGAAAATGCAGAATTTGAAAATATGCTTATGATAGACAAAAACGGAGCGGTTCATCTGTTTGAAAGCGATTATACGGCAGGTATTTACTATGATGAGTATAAGCCTCTTTTCAAGGGAAGCTATAATATACATAATCATCCGAGAAATGAAACACAATATACATTTAGTCCCGATCAGGATGTTTACACTATGTTTGAAGAGGACGCGGCCGTTATGGAAGCATTCGATTATAAATACATTTACCATATGGAGCGTGCCGAGGGTGTAACATTCGAAAAGTGGGATGAGGCAAGGTGTGATGCGGAACAAGATGTTTCTAATATTATGTTTGAGCGTGGCTATGCGTTAGAAGAATATGAAGAACAAAGGCTTCACCTGATAATAGAGGAAGCGTGCAGAAAATGTGGAATGAACTATTATAGGAGGAAAAGATGAACGAAAACAGAAAAATTGAATTTTCAAAGCTCGATAAAGAAATGATGGAGCGCGAAAAAGAAATTATAAAAAAATGGAAAGAAGCAAATCCTCACATGATAATAGGCGAATGTAATACGCCTGAAATGAAAGCTTTAATAAAAGAGTGGAAAGAACGCTATGCGGCTATTGTTGAAAAATACAAAGACGAGGAATAACTTATGACAAAAGACGATATCGAAGTAATCGAATACAAGATACTGAAATATCTTTACGAAAGCATTAAATCAGGGCACAAAACTACACTCGGCAAGGTGTTTAAAATCACCCTCGGCGGAGTAATCGGCAGGCTGTAAAACAAAATATCAAGGGCTAAAGAAGCACCATGCGCAAAGCACGGTGCTTTTCTTATGCCTAAAAGGAGGAATATTATGCAAATAAACATATTGGGCACCGAGTACGAAATTATAAAAGGAAGCGTTTTGAATTGCCCGAGCTTGAAAGAATTGGACGGCTTCACGGATTATACCGTTAAGCAAATCGTTATCCTTGATTTCGGCACGGTTGAAAAAGATGACAGAAGTGTTAAGGATTTTGAATCTTTACAAAAACAAGTGCTCAGGCACGAAATAATTCACGCTTTTTTATTTGAAAGCGGGCTGAATGTTAATTCAAACGATGTTTCACAATGGGCAACAAACGAGGAAATGGTGGATTGGTTTGCTATTCAATGGCCGAAACTCAGCAAGGCGTTCAAAGAGGCCGGATGTGAATAACATATGATAACTGTAACAATCGAAAAAAGCAGAATTAAGGCAAGCGGTCACGCAGGCGCCGCCCCAAAAGGGCAGGACCTTGTGTGTGCCGCTTTTACTATGTTATGCCATTCCTTAATTGAAAGCTTTAGAAAGCTTACCGCCGATTCGTTTATATACAAAATCGATTCGGGCAGCTTTTATTTTGAGTGCGCATTGCCGAGCGGGCAAGGCGAGCTCCTCATTAACTCATATATAGCGGGCGTGCAGCTGCTTGCGGCTTCATATCCCGAATATATAACGGTGCAGGCGTGAACCACCTTAAAAGTTACGGTTGAGCAGGCATGGATCTCATTAAAAGCTACGGAATTAAAAGCCAAGCATTGAGGCTATAAACTATGGAGGTAGAAATTATGAACAGAATCTATTTGCAGCTTTTCGCCGAAGAGGGCGAGCCGGACAACGGCGGCAGCGAACAAAATCAAGCAGAACAGGGCAAGCAGGGTGCCGAGCAGGGAGGAACGCAAGGTAATGATGATAAGGCGGGAGGAGCGCCTGCGAAGTACACTGATGATGACCTTAACAGGATTATCGCTGCTAAAAAAGCGGAATGGATAAGGAAAAAGGATGCGGAGGTTGACGAAGCAAAAAAACTTGCGGATATGAACGCACAGCAAAAGGCAGAGTATGAACGCGATAAATATCAAAAAGAACTTGCAGAGTATAAAACGCGCGAAGCACTCAGCAAAATGAGCAGCACAGCGCGTAAAATGCTTGCAGAGCAGGAAATAAGTGTTTCCGATGATGTTATAGCTATGCTCGTCTCAGCTGACGCGGAGGAAACAAACGCGGCAATTAAAGGCTTCGCCGAGGCTTTCAACAGTGCCGTAACTGCCGCAGTAAAAAAGAAACTCGGCGGAAAAGAGCCGAGAACAGGCTCGGAAAAGCATATCACTAAGGATGACATTTTAAAAATCAAAGACCCGGCAGCGCGCCAACAAGCGATTGCCGAAAACATTGAATTATTTGGAGGTAAAAAATAATGACAAAACTTAATCTGCAGCTTTTCGCTGCGCAGGAGGGTGTAACCACCACCGCAAGCATAACCGCTCAGGCGAGGGAAATAGACTTCGTAACATCGTTCACTAAATCAATTCAGCCCCTGCTTGATATTCTCGGCATCAGCAGGCCGATTAAAAAGGCAAACGGCACAACGCTTTATAAAACAACAGCTTCGGGAACGCTCAAGAGCGGTGCGGTAGGCGAGGGCGAAAAAATTCCGTTTTCCGAAATTAAGGCAAAATCGGAAGCCCTCGGCCCGATTGCTATATCCAAGTACGCCAAAGCTGTAACGCTTGAAGCAATTTCCGCCAACGGCTATGATGTAGCCGTTGCAAAGTGTGATGATGAATTTCGCACCCTGCTTGCAAATAAGGTAACGGGTGATTTTTACGATTTTCTCGGCACCGGCACTCTTAAGAGCGAGCAAACCACATTCCAAATGGCTGTTTCCATGGCGATAGGCCAAGTGAAAAACAAATTCCAGCAGCTCGGCCGTGCTGCAACAGGTGTTGCTGTGTTTGCCAACACCCTTGATGTATATCAGTATCTCGGCTCTGCGGCTATCACAACTCAGAGTGCATTCGGCATGAGCTATGTTAAGGATTTCCTCGGTGCCGATGTAATGTTCATCAGTTCATCTGTGCCACAGGGTAAGGTTGAAGCTACACCGATTAACAACATCATTATGTATTATGTGGACCCGGCAGACAGCGAATTTGCAAAGGCAGGGCTTGCATATACTACGGACGGCGATTTGCCTATAATCGGCTTCCATACCGAGGGATCGTATGATTACGCACAGAGTGAAAGCTATGCGCTTATGGGCATTAAACTCATGGCAGAGTATGTTGACGGCATTTCCGTTGTAACAATTAAGCCGGCAACGCAGGCAGAAACACAACCGGCAAAATCAAGCAAGTAATAATCAAGGAGGGCGGCTGTAATGGCGGATGATGTTTTAGAACAAGCAAGAAGATTGCTCGAGGAAGAGGAAATAACCCCGTCCGAAGCATGGCTTCGGCACTGGAGCAGCACCGTGTGCAACCGCTTATGCTTAAGGCTGCATGCGCAGCGCTTGCCGGATATATTTGCATCGATAGCAGTTGATGCGGTTATTAAGCTATATCGACGATATTACTATGAGGGCGTGTCATCGGAAAGCGACGGCGGCGTTTCCGTAAATTTTGTTGAAGATGTTCTGAATGAATATGCCTCGGAAATATCTGAGTATAATCAAAAGAATTCGTCGGGGGTGCAATTCTTATGATGTGGATTAAAGCACACCTTATGAAGACCGAACAAATCGGCGCAGACGAGCTGGACAATCCTATTGAGCAGCTCGTCGAGTATACTGCTGTGCCGGCACGGTTTGCACCCTTAACGGATTCGCTTATAGCCTTAGAGGGCAGGCAGGTGAGCGATAAAAGCCGAAATCTGCTGCTCAGAACAACCGCAGCAGTGCTTGCGGATTGTGAGGCTATTATTTGCCTCGGCCAAAAATACGAAGTGAAGCAAACAACAACGGCAGGCAGATTTATGCTTGCGAATTGCGAGGCGTTAAAAAATGAGCATGATTGAATTTCAATTCGGTTACGGCGAGCTTGAGCGCAAACTCAAGGCGCTTAATTCCATAAGGTTCGATGCGGTTATTAAGAAGCAAGTTGCGGAGCTATATAACCGTGCCGAAAATAACAATTCGATAGCTAACGGCGGCACGCCGTTTAAAACAGGTGAACTTATGGAAAGCCGATATACCAAAAAAGGTGAATTCGGCTACACGAAAGAGTATGCGCCGCATGTTGAGGAGGGACACCGCACTGTGAATGGAGGTTTCGTTCCCGGTCAACATTTCTTGCGCAACAACATCAATGTTCAAGCGCCGATTTATAAAGAGGATTTGCTCAAAGCTATAGATAAGGCGATGAAAGACTAATATGCTAAAAAAACTATCATTTACGGCAGTTATCGCAGCGCTTAAAGAGCGCTTTGAGGCAGCCGGATTAAAAACCTTTGATTATGTGCCCGAGAACGAACCCTCGCCGCTTTTGTATTTGGAAGCAACCGGAAAAAAACCGGCAGACACCAAAACAATGTTTTGCGAGGAATACCAAATTGCGGCGCATATTATATCGCCGCCGGGCAAAGGCAATACGGCGGTGTATCAGCTGATAGAAAAGGCAGAAGAAGCCCTCACGGAAGATGTAACGCTTCCCGAGGGCTTTTGTCTTGCATATCAGATGACGGACGGCGTATCGGCGATCTACGAAGAAAAAACCACCGAAAAACACGCCGTAATGCCGATAAGGCTAAAGATCAGCTACGGCTATAAAATTAAAATTTAAGGAGAATGAATATGAAAAAGTTAAATTTGCAGCTTTTTGCGGCGGCAAAAGAGCAAAGCGAAACCTCCGCAACGGAAGTATCTGCAGCAAAGCCTTTTGACGGCTTAAGCGAATCAGCAGCCGAAGCGCTTGCCGGCAAGGATGTGTTGCTTGCCGTGTGGAGCAAAGACGGCAGCGAGCTGCTTGCGATTTCGGGGCAGCAGGGTTTAACAATTAACCGTTCCGCGGATTCAATTGAAATCACATCCAAAGATACCGAAGGCGGCTATAAATCCAAAATTGCCGGCATGAAAGAGTGGAGCATCGATAACGACGGCTTATATATTCTGAACGACAAAGCTCATCAAAGGCTTTCCGAGGCGTTTGAAAACAGCGAAACCGTTGTGCTCAAGGTCGTAAATACCAAAGCGAAAAAGGGCATGTTTGCAGGATTCGCTGTTATCACCGATTATCCCCTTGAGGCACCGCATGATGATGCCGTAACTTATTCGCTTTCTTTCGAGGGCAAGGGTAAGCTTATAGACCTTGCCGTTTCACCAACAGAAACGGACACAATGCCGGTTAAGCAGGTCGTTTCAGAATAAGGAGGGTGAGCAATGTTTACATTCGATGATAAGGATTTCGAATTTAAATTCAGTATCGGCAGAATCGAGCTGATTGAGCAGGTAACGGAAATGCCAACCCTTTCTAATATAAATCGCACAGGTGGCCTGCTTTCGATTAAGGACTTGAAAACCTATTTTGCATATGCGCTCAAGGAAGCAAATTCCGATGTTTTCTTCCCCATTAAAAAGGGCATGGAAATGTGTGAGAGAATGATTGAGGAGCAGGGCTACGAGGTTGTGTGCAGCCTTGTACTTGAGGCACTTCAGAGGGATTGCCCTTTTTTCTTCCCAGGCGCTTAATCGAGCTTGAATATCTTAAAACTAAAAATCCCTCCTCCGAGGAGGAAATAAAAGAAGCAAAGCCGTATCGCAATGATATGGACTTTGCTTTTTTTGCGGTCAATTTCGGTTACACCCGGGCGCAATTCAACGCCTTAACCCCGCGTGAGATAGCTTTTCTATATAAGGCATATGAGGACAGCTTCGTTTCGCGCAGCTATCAGTTGTATAACGCCTGCTTCACCGCGTTTTACAATGCAAATCGTGGTAAAAAGCGGCGTGCGCTGAAGCTCTTTCGTAGGGCACACGGCGAAGCAGCGGACAAAGAAAAAATCAAAGAGAATCTTGCTGCCGTCGAGGAATCCAATCGCAACGACGGTGATTGGCTCGGGCGATTATACCGAGAAAACGGCTATTTAATAAGCAAAGGAGGCGCTTAATATGTCTGCATCGGCAACGCTCAGCGTTAAAATCACGGGTGATGCGAGCAGCTTCGAAAAAGCAGTTAATAAAGCACAGCAAACCTGCAGCAATCTACAAACTCGCTTCGGGGGCATAGGCAAGGCGGCGCAGTCAATCGGCGGCAAGCTTTCAAAATTCGTTACCGCACCCGCCTTGGCGGCCACAACGGCACTGGCCGGAATGGCGCTATCCAAAGGATTTACACGCTTGAAAGCGATTGACGAAGCCAAAGCGAAGCTTACAGGCCTTGGCAACAGCGCAGAACAAGTAAAAGAAATAATGAAGAATGCCAATGCCTCGGTTAAAGGCACGGCATACGGCCTTGATGAAGCGGCCACAACCGCCGCTTCGGCCGTTGCGGCAGGCGTTAAGCCCGGCAAGGAATTGACCCGATACCTTAGCTTAACGGCAGATGCCGCAGCTGCTTCGGGCGCATCCATGGCAGACATGGGAAGCATTATAAATAAGGTGCAAACCTCGCAGCACGCTTATACCGAAGAGATTAACATGCTGGCGGACAGGGGCTTGCCTATATATCAATGGCTTGCGGATGAATGCCACACATCGGCTGATGCCGTTAAGGATATGGCATCAAAAGGCGAGATCAGTTCAGACATGTTTTTGAAAGCAATCGAGAAAAACATCGGCGGCGCCGCTGCCATTATAGGTGAGAGCTCGTTTACGGGTGCACTATCGAATGTTCAGGCTTCAATCGGGCGAATCGGCGCAAACTTTCTCGATGCAGGCGGTGAGGGCGGCGGTTTCTTCTCGCAGATTAAGCCGTTGCTTGTTGATCTCAAGGAAGCCCTCGGCTCCGTTGAAGCAATATCCGCCGATTTGGGCGTCAGCTTCGGCAAGATGTTTGAGCCGTTTGCAAATTCGGCCTCAAGCGCGCTGCAGCAGTTTACTGCGCTCGATCCGGCAATGCAAAAATCAAAGTTGTCATCAATAGCCCTCGGCGGTGCGTTTGCTGCTTCACTCGGTCCGGGCATCAAAACGGCGGGCAAGCTCGCCGAAAAGGCAAGCGGAGTGTTGGGCAGCCTTAAATCAAGATTATCATCGGTTTCTGCCGGAATACCGAAAATATCGGCGGGCTTTACAAAAATGGGTGCCGCAACGAAGAAGTTGGGCGGCCTCGGCGGTGATGTGAAAAATTTATTTAAATCTTTTGTTGATTTTGGCCCGAAAGTTAAATTTGTTTTATCGGCTCTCGGGCAGTCATTTTCAAATATCGGCAGTAAGGTGATAGGTGCTTTTTCAACACTTGGAAAAGGAATTGCGAGTAAGCTCAGCCCATTCGTCGGAGCGATAAAAAATCAGTTCGGCAAAGTAGGCAGCGCATTATCAGCATTCGGCTCTAATGTAAGCGCAAAACTTGCACCGATAACAGATAAATTCAAGAAAGCATTTGTTTCAATCGGCTCATATGCTTCAAATATTGCTTCCAAATTTGCACCGATAAAGGACAAAATATCGTCGGCACTCGGACCTTTGGGTGACGGTATGAAAAATGTGTTAAAGGGTGCAGCTTCATTTATTCCGGGTTTAACGAAAATGTTTGCAATCGGCGCCATTGTTGCAGCTGTCGTTGCTGGGCTCGGCTTGCTCAAGGAAAAATTCGGCGATCAGATTGATTCAATCATTGAAACAGTTAAAACGAAAGCTCCTGAGATTATAACAAATTTCGGCACGAAAATAACCGAAAATCTGCCGAATTTGATTGAATCGGGCAGCCAACTTATAACGCAGATTATGACAACAATAAGTACGCTGTTGCCGCTGATAATCGAGCAGGGCGCAAACATCGTATCGTCGCTTGTATCGGGTCTTGCAGCGCAACTTCCTACCCTTATTCCTGCGGCATTCGGGATTATAGTTTCACTTGTCACAGCACTGCTTGATAACCTGCCTCAAATTATAACGGCAGGTCTTGATTTGCTTGTGGGGCTTGTAACGGGCATTGTTAATTCAATCCCGGTGCTGATTAACGCCTTGCCGCAGATTATAACAAGCATTGTGGTAACGCTTGTTCAAAATCTGCCTAAAATCGTAGCGGCAGGGCTTCAGATTATAGCCACGCTTGTACTCGGATTACTCAAGGCGATTCCACAGCTTGTGGCAGCGCTTCCGCAGATAATCGATTCAATCAAGGGCGCATTTGCCAATGAGGATTGGAAAACAAACGGCAAAGAAATCCTGCAAGGGGTTATCGACGGCATTAAGGCCATGGCGAGCGAATTGTGGGCAGAGGTTACCAAAGTCGCTAAAGGCATAGCCGAAAGAATCAAAGTTAAGTTTACAAGTTCATCCAGCGGTGTAAGTGCCGATGTGCCGCAGAATGCGCGAGGCACGGATAACTTCGTCGGCGGCTTTACCTATATGAATGAGGGCGGGCACGGCGAGCTCGCATATCTGCCGAGCGGAACGCAGATTATTCCGCATGATATATCCGTAACCTATGCCAAGGAAGCTGCACGAATGAACACGGCGCAGGGCGGCACGGATATGGCCGACCTCGGCGAATACATCGTTGCAGCTGTGGCGGGAAGCTCACGAGAGTATGCCGAGCAGCTCGCACAGGGCATTGCCGGCATGAGGTTTAAGCTTGGCGATCGCGAAACCGGGCGCTGGATAGCTTCCCTCGGATTTGTGAGGTGATTTAATTTGAATTTCCATTATATCAACTCAAAAGGCGAGCGCGTTAATTTCTACGAAGCACCATATTTTTTTCAAAGCGGCGATTTGCTTGATTATTCGTGGAGCTATGACAGCGAAAGCGGCTTTAATTCAATATCGAATGTGCGCAAAGAGCCGAAAGAGCGCAAAGTAAGTATCGGCATTATCCCCGATACCCGATTATCATATGAAGAGCGAAAAGCGGCGGCTAAATCTGCCGCGGATCGACTTTTCGATGTCGTCGAATATGATGTGCTCAATAATGTTGACGGCTCGCTGTTCACTGATACGGGCTTTTATCTGCCCTGCAGGTTAATGAGCAGCTCAAAAAGCAATTGGGAAAGCGGCCTGCCGTTCATTTTTGAGGAGTTTTCGGTTGTTTCCGCCAAGAATTCGTGGATAAGGGAAATAAGCAAAAGCTTTTACCCGAGCGCAGCTTCAGGCAGCGCATCGGAATATCTTGATTATGATTTCGATTATAATTTCGACTATTCCGCCGCAGCCGTGGGCGTGGAACGCTGGAATATTCAGCATATAGCGCCCATGCCGTTTAAATTGACGGTTTACGGCCCTGCCGTTCAGCCCCGAATATCCATTAACGGGCACATATATCAGGTTTTCACTTCGCTTGCTGCAGATGAATACCTTGTTATTGATTCGCTCGGAAACACGGTTGATAAGCATATGGCGAATGGCGCGCAGCTGAGCATGTATGATTTGCGCGGTAAAAGCGAAAGCACATTCGTCCCTATTGAGCCGGGAAACATTGCCTTGCAGTGGGACGGCACTTTTGGCTTCGATTTGGAGCTAAGGATAGAGAGGAGTGAGCCGAAATGGAGCTCATCTTAACGGACGAACGCTATAACGATGTTAGGAGGCTAACCTTTTCCAATGCCGATTTTGATATCGGCGGTGAGAACGACTTTGAAATAACCTTGCCGCTTGAGGATTTTAAGCCGGATATTAAATTCGGCTGCTGTGTGTATGCGCCGGGCGGCGAATGCGGCGGCATAATCACAGGCAGGGAAACGAACACAGAGGACAGAACGGTTAAGCTCACGGGCAGCACCTGGCGCGGTATGCTCGGTAATCGAATAATAGAGCCTCCTGCAGGCAGCGCATATCGGGTTATTAGCGGCGAGTTAAATGCCGTTATTGGTGAGATTATAAACTCAATGTACGGCGGATTGATAGTTGCTTCGGAAGTTGACACGGGCATAACCGTTAAATATCAATTCGAGCGCTACACAACCGTGCTTGCAGGGCTTCAAAAAATGCTGAAGCAGGTGGGATATAAGCTTCACATCGAATATATGCAGCAGGAGGGCGGCGCTGCCGGCTATGCAGCTGTTTCCGCCGTGCCTATAATCGATTATTCGCAACGGATCGAGCTTAGTCAAGACAGCCGCGTTAATTTCACGATAGGGATCGAGAACGGCACGGTCAATCATCTTATATGCCTTGGTAAGGGTGAGCTTGAACAGCGTGAGGTAATTCATCTATATTTGCAGCGTAACGGCGAAATCAGCAGCGAAAAGGCATATTTCGGCGAGGACGAAATCGCCGCCGTGTACGAAAATTCGAACAGCGACGACCTTAAGGCAGACGGCCTCGAACATTATGAGGAGCTGCTTCAGGGAACTTCGCTGAGCATGAATGTTGAATCGCTCGGAATTACGGGCGTGGAAGTCGGCGATATCATCGGCGGCCGCGATTATGTAACGGGCACGCAGATTAAGAAGCCCCTTGCCGGCATGATTATAACGGCAAATTCGCAAACTTCAATTCAATATAACCTGGAGGAATGATAAATTGCAGATTGTAACAGGAAAAACGGGCACGCCGCATATAACGAGCGTGCAGGACAGGGCACTCAATCAGGGCATTGCCGGGCAGGGTGTTTATATACTGAGCACCGGGCAAAACCTCGAGCCGGAGATATACAGTGCGAACGAAATCCATATCAAGGACGGCGCTTTGCTTGCACAAGGCTGCCTTGCGGTTGTTGAGCACGGCTCATATGACACGATTACGATTGCAAACGGCACGCAGGGCATGAAGCGCAAGGATGTTATCGCAGCGCGTTACTCTTATAATGCCGAAAAGCAAACGGAAGCTATGGAATGGGTTGTGCTTCAGGGCACACCTGCGGCGGCAAACCCGGTGCAGCCGACTGTATCGAATACGGGAGATCTTCAGGCGTATGACAGCACAGTTGACATGCCGGTATTCGTGGTGAGCTTGGACGGCGTATCGATAACATCGGTTAATACGGTGGCCGAGCGCTTATATCCGCTCGGTAACGGCACAAAGCTGCTCTGGCAGGGTAACGAAATGCTCGGCGGCAGCGCCAATGTTCAGCTGGCCGAAAAAGTAAGCGAGCAGGCGCACGGCTTAATGCTGATGTTCGGCCTTGCGGATGATTCGTCCGTTTACGGCGACTACGGTACGATGTGCATTCTCAAAGAGCAAATCGAAATCGGAAATCATCAATTCGTTTTCGATTTGGGCACCCTCGTTTTCGGCACCAACTCCCGAAAACGCATAACGATTAATGATGCGAATATAACGGGCGAATATTACAATACGACAAAAGGCACAGCAGGAGGCATAACATATGACAATTCCAAGCTGCGCCTTATAAGAGTTTACGGGTGGTGATTTTATGATAATCAATCTAATAGCGGAGGGGCAGCAGCTCAGCTTTGTTAAAAAGCCGGAAACGGTTAAGGGCACGCGTGGCTACATAGTATGCCGCTTCAGCTATGTTTCAGATGAGTGGAAAAGCGGCAAACTTCGCGCAATGTTCAAAAATTCAAAGCTAAGTGATGTGTATCATTGCGAGATAGCTGCGGACGGCACCGTTGTTATTCCTCACGAGGTTCTTGCAGATCAGGGCACGGTCAGCATAGCAGCTGTGGCAGAGCATGAGGACGGTGTAAGGGTAACAACCAACACCGTGTGCTTCTATAATGACAACACCATTTACGGCGAAAAGGAAACCGACCCAACACCGAGCGAATATATGCAAATGATTAACGCTGCCGAGGAAGCACAAAAAATCGCTCAATCCGTGCGTGATGATGCCGACAGCGGCAAATTCAACGGAGCACCTGGTAAGGACGGAGCATCCGGCAAGGACGGCAAAGCTGCCACAATAGCGGTGGGCAGTGTAACCACAGGTGAAGCGGGCAGTGCGGCAAACGTTGTTAATTCCGGCACAACAAGTGCCGCGGTGATTGATTTCACGATTCCTGCAGGGGCTAAAGGCGAACAGGGTGCTAAAGGTCCACAGGGTGAACAAGGTCCCAAAGGTGAACAAGGTCTCAAAGGCGAACAAGGCCCACAGGGTGAACAAGGCCCCAAAGGTGATAAGGGCGATTCGGGCAATGATTATGTTTTGACCGAAAGTGATAAATCCGAAATAGCGGCTTCGGCAGCACCGCTTGTTGATATATCGGCACGCACAGGGCGCAAAACGCTTGATTTGAGCGATAATACAAGCCTCAGAAGGGCTTATGACCTTGCAACATTGCCTGCTGGAGCATATGATATCGTTCTGCAAAATAATGACGAGCTCGGCTATCTTGGCTACAAGCGAGATGGACAAACATCATTTACGCGCAACAATACCGTGAATGTATCACAGGGTTGCATAATCGTATGGCAGGTAGATGACTATATCGTTGTATCAGGGGATTTTGCGGGCTGTTATTACTGCACCGATTCGTCATGGTGGTACGGCAGAGCTGAGGGTGATTACATCCTGCGCAGCGAGCTTGAAAAATGGAAAAACACAACAAGTACTGTGACAGAGCCTGAGATAGCGGCGGTAGACCACACTTACACGAATTTTTCAAATGTGCTTACAAAAATCACCATAACAAGCGTATTAACAGAAGTCGGCGCAGAGTTTGCGTTCACATTCGAAAGCGGCGACACGGCAACCGTGCTTGTTTACCCCGCCGAAAATATTAAGTGGGTTGGTGACGATTGCGCAGATGGCGTGTTCGTTCCTATTTCCAATGCTTCATATGAGGTAAATATTAAGCAGCTCGGCACTCGAAGCGACGGCACTAAACAGATGATAGCGAGAGTAGGTGCGTTCTGATGAGGCGAAGAAGTATGGCTCGCCGCCCAAATTTGTTTGAAAGCTCGGCTTTTTTTGATTTCTTTGCGAGCGGCGGAGGCATTGATATCGCCGAAAATGTAAGAATGCAGCGCAAAGAGTTTGAGGGGCGCAAGTGCTTGGTGTGGCATCCAACAAGCGGTTGGAATGCAAACGGCACCGCTCGGTTTCCTTTTGAGGTTAAAGGCGATATTAAGATTTCCTTTGATGCTTATAACACCGCCGCAAAAAGAAGCGGTGGCATAACCGCTCAGCCTCGAAGTGCTGCAGGCATAAGCCTTATGTGTGAGGCCAAAAAAGGTTGGCAGCACAGGGAAATGATAATAAGGGATGCCGATATCATAAGCCTTTACCTTGCATATCCGAGTGACCCCGATTTTATATAAGTTGTCGAAAATTCAATCAGGATTGAAAGAGTTTAGGAGGTTATCAAAAATGATTGGAAAACTTGTAAATGGAGCACTTGTGGAAGCTCCAAAAAAAATAGTCATAGCTAACCCAACCGAAGAGTTGCTTAAATCCGAAATGGGATTTAAAGATGTGGTGGATGATAACAACCCCATGTATGACGAAACAAAAGAACATCTTGTTGCCTCATATGAGGAACAAGAAGATAAAATCATTCGTCATTATGAAGTCAAGCCCATTGTTGAGGAGGTGGCGGAGTGACCGAGTGGAATATAGTCACCGTTGTAGTTGTTATAGTCGGCCTCATCGGCACAGTGGCGGCGCCGCTTGTTAAAAACACCCGCGCTATGACACAGCTCAGCGGCGAAATTAAGAATTTAATTTACCGCATCGAACAGAACGAAAAAGAAACGGACGAGCTCAAAGTCAAGGCTTCAAGTCGCCACAAGCAGATTTTTGATCGCCTTGACGAGCAGAGCGATCAAATCAGCAACCATGAGGGCAGAATTTCTGCTCTTGAACATAAGGAGGATAAATAATGAAAATCAATTGGAAAGTAAGACTTAAAAGCGGTTCTTGGTGGCTTGGTATTATTTCTGCCGTAATTGTAGCCGTATTCGCTATACTTAATCTTTTTGGGGTTAAAACGAGCGTGGCAGCCACTGATATCATGAATGCGGCAACGCTTGTTCTTATGATACCTGCGGCAATCGGTATTATTTCAGACCCAACCACAAAGGGCATAAGCGACAGTACGCAGGCTCTTACATATGAAGCACCGAGAACAGACGAAACGGAGGGTGAATGATGAACTACTCCGAATTTGTTAATAAATATCTTGGCAAATCAACCGACTATGACGGCGCATACGGCGTGCAATGCGTAGACCTTATTAAGGCTTATCTGCACGATGTTTTTGGTATATCGGCGGGAAGCTGGGGCAATGCTCGATTCTACTGGATTAACTTTGCCTTGCGTGCACCACTCAAAGCAAACTTCGATAAAATCAAAAATACGGCGCAGCTCATTCCAAAGCGCGGCGATATCGTGGTGTGGAATAACTCCGTAGGCAATGGTTGCGGACACATAGCAATAGCCACAGGCGAGGGCGACACACGCAGCTTCTATTCTTATGATCAGAACTGGAACGGCAAACCGATGAAAAAGGTTAAGCACACCTACGCAGGTGTTTACGGCGTATTAAGACCGAAAGACCAAAGCAAGGTTGCGCAGAGCTCCGGCAACACTTCAAGTGTTTCAAACGGAAGTTATCCCACTCCAGTTACTTGGCGCAATGGAAGCACACCCGAAACAGTATATGCTGTTAATAACTGCTCAGATAAAATCGGCACTGTATATGCCAAAAGCACAGCTCAGTGTTACAGCAAGGCAGGCAGCTGTTACTTAGTTGTGTATTCAATTAACGGCGGTAAAGCGCATAAGGCGGGCTTTGTAGCTTATGCAGGCGGCTTGAACGGAGCTCCTCCGCAATCAAGAGCTTGGAAAAACGGCAGCACATCCGAAACAGTGTACGCCGACACTAGTGAAAACACAAAGATAGGTACAATTGATAAGTATGAAAGCTGTTATTGTCTCGGTAAAATAGACGGTATGTATCTTGTGCTGTATAAGGTAAACGGCACAAATAAGCAAAAATGCGGCTTCGTGGCATACCACGGTTAAGCCGCGACAAAGAAAAAGGGCGGGGAGCAATCCCCGCCTTTTTTACTTTTGGTATGTTAAAATTTTTTCTACAAGCAGCCTTTCGCACCATTCCGGGCATTTTCTGTTTCCAGTATCCCACGCCTCAATAGTGCGCTGAGGAATTCCGAGCCATTCAGATAACCCTTTTTGAGTTAAACCAACGGATTTGCGTGCTTCCTTAATCGTCATTGCGATTTCTCCGATTATTTAATCGTTATTATTTGTTCTTTTGCTTTTGTATATTACAAGGCTTATTAAAAGCTTAGCAATACCAAACGCAATAAGAATTGTACCGAGTGTGATTAAAAATTCACCCATATTGACACCTCACAAAAAATATTATATAATACGGTTAGGAAAAGCAAGGGGATTGCTCCCCTTTACTTTTCTGTTAAAGATTATCCTACAATCTTACCAATGATGATTAGGATAATTCCGACCAATAAGTCCGATAGGGAACTAATAACAATTGAGGTCCAGTCAATGTTATGTAAACCGTTATCGGGCTTATTCTTTTTCGGCCGCTTGTTCATCTGCATCACCTCCTCACTACTCTTATATTATACCACACAATGTGTGGAAAGCCAAGCAAAAATTCAAAAAATTGTAAAAAATATTATCAAAGAATATTGATTTTGTAAAAATTTATGATACAATGAGAATGTGAATGTTATGCATAGAGCGTTCACATCTTCTCATGGCGGCGGCTGTAATGGCTGCCGTTTTTCTACTTTTATAAGCATATTTATTATATCTAAATGCAATACGGCGGCCCTAACGGAGAACTCGGAGCATCACTCAGGTATCTTTCTCAAAGATATTCAATGCCGCTTCCGGAGCTTAAAGGCTTGCTCACCGATATAGGCACGGAGGAGCTTGGCCATCTTGAAATGATAGGCACAATAGTGCACCAGCTCACAAAAAATTTAACGGAAAAGCAAATAGAGGAAAATCCAGGCTTTGCGGCATATTTTGTGGATCACACCGCGGGCGTGTATCCTGCGGCGGCAAGCGGCTTTCCTTGGAATGCGGCTTCGATTCAGTCAACCGGCGATCCCATTGCGGATTTAAACGAAAACCTTGCCGCCGAGCAAAAGGCCAGAATCACTTATGATAATATTTTGCGCCTGGTGGATGATCCTGATGTTATCGAGCCTATCAAGTTTTTGCGCGAGCGTGAAATTGTTCACTATCAGCGCTTCGGCGAGGCACTGCGCCTGCTGACCGATAAAATGAACAGTAAGAATTTCTATGCCTTTAATCCCGGGTTTGACGGCAAAAAATAATGCGCTCTCCGGCTGAGAGCCGCCGCTTTTTCTGCGGCGTTGCGTTTCTTAAACAGCAAAAGGAGCAGTTTGTAACTGCTCCTTTTTGTGTTGTGTTTTTATTTTATTCTTCCCATTTCATAATGGTTTTGCCGAAGGCTTTTTTAGTGTCTTTTTCAAAGGCGGCTTTTATGTCTGCCACGGTGCGCACGGTGTTTACCGAGCTTATCAGGTTGCCGAGGTAATCAATGATTTCCGGGTTTGATTCATACATTGCCACGGTTTTTTCAAAATCCGAAACACCGCTGCGCGATGAGCCGAAAAGGCGAAGCCCTTTTTCAAGCACCATGCGTGTGTTTATCTGCACGGGATATTCGGAAACTCCGAGCAGCGAGATTGTGCCCTCCGGCTTGATCAAATCGATTATTTGCTCTATTGCCACGGGGCTGCCGTTTCCGCCGACGCATTCAAAAGCGTGGTCAACGGTTAATCCGCCCGGAATTGCATTTACCGCATAGGTTGCATCTGCAAAAGTGAAATCCGAAAGCTTGCCGTATGTTTTGCCGAAAACGAAAATTTGCGATTGCGGAAAAGTTTTTTTGAGAAAAAGAGCGGTTATATAGCCCAAATTACCGTCGCCCCAAACGCCGATGCGCTCGCGGCGGGCGTGGGCGATTTTGTTAAAGCGGGTTATGGCATGCACGGAAACGGAAACTATTTCCGTAAACGCAGCCACATTTAAATTTATGCCTTGCGGCAGCGGCACAAGCCTTTTCGGCGAAATTTCAACATATTCCTGCAAAAATCCATCCATTGAAGAGCCGCAGAATTTAGATGTTTTTAAATAATTTTCGGCGATATAATCATCTTTTTCGCATGGCGCATTAGGCACCATAACAACTCTGTCGCCGCTTTTAAAGGTGCCGGTGGGGTCAAAAACAACTTTGCCTATGCCCTCGTGAATAAGAGCCATCGGCAGCTTTTGCGCCAAAACCTTTGGGTCTCTTGTGCCAAGGTAATAGCGCATATCGGCATTGCAAATTGAAAGGTGAGTGGGGCGAACTATTGCATTTTGCCCAAACAGCTCAATGTCTTCAAAAGCAATTTCAAAGCGCCTCGGCTCGGCAAGGCGGTAAACGGTGTTTATCATTCTTCATCCTCCAGCAGGGAGCGGGCAACACGCAAATCATACGGATATGTGATTTTAATATTAAAGGTTTCGCCCTCAACAAGCGCCACCTTTTCGCCCTTGAGCACAAAAATTTTTGCGGCGTCTGTTAAAATATCTTTTTCCTCGGCGGAAAGCTCGCCGTAAAGCTGCTTCAGCTTCGCCGCCTTAAAGGATTGCGGAGTTTGCCCTTGATACATGTGGCTTCTGTTTGGAATTGCGCTTATTGTTTTTTCGTTTTTTGATTCAACTATTGTGTCCGTTGCTTTAATCACTGTGTCGCATGCGTCATATTCACGGCAGGCGGCAATGTTTTCCTCAATGATTCTGTGCGTAACAAACGGGCGCACGGAATCGTGGGTAACGATAATCGTATCATCGTCAAGGCCGAAATTTTGCTCAATGTAATCAACCGCGTTCATAATGGTTTCGTTTCTTGTGGCGCCGCCTTCGATAACGCAAACCTTGTTTTGTGCGGGTGCAATGTGCTTTTTGATAAGATCCTTGGTGTGCTCCACCCATTGAGAAGGGCAAAGCACTATCACCTTTTCAAAATCCGGGTAGGTAAAGAATTTTTCAATTGTGTATATAATAACAGGCTTGCCTTTTAGCGTTAAATATTGCTTGGGCTTGTCGCCGCCCATGCGAGAGCCTATTCCGCCGGCAAGAACTATTCCGTAAACCATAATATCTCCTTTCGGCAATCGCCGCTTTGTGTGATTTGATATTTATATATTATCTTAAAGCGCGATACATTTCAAGAATATTTTGCTTTGAAAGCGCAATCGGGTTGCGCTCCATAAGCATGCTCATGCTTTTTTCGGTTAGCTCGGCGATTTGCTCATCGCTTGTGCAGCCGATTTCACTCAGGCGGCTGCGCATTCCCATTCGCTTTTTCATAGCTGAAATTTCATTTGCCATTTCATAGGCGTTTTTAAATCCGCACTCGCGGGCAAAGGCGGCAATTCTGCCGTTTTCGTCTGCATTGTCGGCGTTGAATTTCACAAAGTAATCAAGCGTAAAGGCGCAGGCTTCGCCGTGCGGCACGCCGTAAAGATTTGTGAGCGGGAAAGAGCAGGCATGGCTGCCCGTTGTGCGCGGGTGTGAAAAAGCAACTCCCGCCGTTATGCTGGCCTGCGCCATTTTTTCGCGCGCCTCCAAATTATTCGGCTCGTTGTAAGCCTTTTCAAGGTATTTAAACACAAGCTTTGCCGCATAAACCGAACACGCAGAGCAAAGCGGCTGATTCAAGGTGCTCCAATAGCTTTCGATTGCGTGGCTCAGCACATCAAGCCCTGTTGACGCCGTAACGGCAGGGGGCACCGAAAGGGTAAGCTCCGGGTCTATTATCGCAATTTTGGGATACATTGCAGGGTCGTTCATAGGCGCTTTAAGCCCCTTTGCCGTGTCCGTAAGCACAGAAATGTTTGTAACCTCGCTTGCCGTTCCGCTTGTGGTGGGAAATGCAATCATCGGAATCGCTTCGGCGGCGTTAACGGGCCTGCCGCTGGTGTGGTATTCGGCAATTTTGCCGCTCCCCCTTGCGATTGCCGCCGCCGCCTTGCAGCAATCCATCGGCGAGCCTCCGCCCAGCGCCACGGCAAAATCGGCATTGCAGCTGCGCATAAGCTCGGCGCAGGAATCAACATTATCCGTGGTTGGATTCGGGCGGATGTCCGTGAAAATCTCTTTTATTTTGCCGCCGGAATTTTTAATAAATTCGTTTGCAACACCGCGCTTTGCCACGCTTGCAGAGCAAACAAGCACGCCGCACGTGCCGCCCGTTTCATCTATATACTTTTCGATTTCGGCGCGCTTTCCGCTGCCGAAAACTATTTTAACGGGCAGGTTAAATTCCCATTGCATAAAATCAACTCCGTTTCGATTTTTGTTTATACGGCTATTTTATCACTATTGTGCCCTCCGTTCAAGTTTATATTGCTTTTGCGGTGCTTGGAAATGAATCGGCGAGCTTATGCGGCAACGCTGTTATAAAAAATCAACCCTCCCGTTGCGGGAGGGCTGATGAAAAAGGTTTTATTATGCGCTTTGGAGCGAGGCGGGTTTGTTTTCCGCCTTCTCACGATTTTGAAAAAAGCGCTTTTGATTTTTTTTGCCTGTTTAGCTGTTGCGGCGCTTTTTGGCTGCGGGAATTGCGGCCGCCGCTGTGATGCAGGAAAGGAAAAGCATCATCGCAAAAGCAGTTGCTTTGAAGTTGCTGCCTGTGCTCGGGCTCTTGCCGCTTGTGCCGCGATTTGAATTTCCGCTTCCTTTTTGATTGCCGTTTTGGTTGCTGTCGTTATTATTATTATTATTATTATTATTATTATTTTGGCTGCCGCCGTTCTGATTGCTTCCGCCCCGGTTGCCGCTTCCGTTTTGATTTTCATGTGATGCCAAAAGCTCAAAATCGGTGCTGCAATTGCCGTCTGTAAACAAAACGGTGATTGTGTGCCTGCCTGCGCCCAGCTTTTCAAGGAAGCTTGATGCAAGAGTGATGATTGTGGAGCCCTCCTTAGCTGTGTAGTTTTCGGGAGCTACGGTTACACCGTCCACCTTAACGCCGATGAATTTCTCAAAGCTGCCGTTTGCGCGCACGGTTAAAGCGCTGCCGTTTCCGGCCGTGATTTGCGAATGAGCGCCGTTTATGATTTGGTAATCGTTTTCGTTTCCGCTCTTTGAAGGCGTCATCTCAAGATTTGTGTCTATCCAATAAACCTCGCCGTCCGAATCAAGAGAGCAGCCGCATTGTGAAAGGTCAATGCTTTGCCCGTTAATCACAAGCTTTGTGCTTTCGCCGAATATGTAATTTGCTTTATATCCATCTGGCGTCAGCTTGAAATAAATTCTGTATCCGTATGTTTTGTTTGCATCAAATGCGGTAACAAGCTTTCCCCAGCTGCCTTCATGGTCGCCGTATCTTTCGTTCCAATATTCGCTTGAGGTAATTCCGCCGTCATCGCAAATCCAACCCTCGTGGTCAATGTAATACGGTGCGCCTTCGGGCACGGTTGCGGTGAAAACAGGCTTGTCGCCGTCCTTAAAATTCAAAGTTACGCCGGAAACATTAAGAGTGTCAATGCAACGCTTTTCTGCCGGTGTGAATGTTGCGAGCGCCGTTGCAAAAAGAGTTTTTCCGTCTTTTGAAACGCTTGTGTTGCTTGCGTTCACGGTTTTGTCTTTAAATGTTACGGTTGTGTTTGCATCAAAATATTTGCCGTTTACCGCTTTAAGCATAATGCTGTACATATATCTTTTGCCGGTCTCAAAAGCGGTTATCTTTTTGTCGCTTGCAAGGGCATTGTTCATTTCGGGATCGGAATACCAAAACTTAACGGGCACAAGCTCGCCGCTGCCGTTATCCTGCATTTCCTCCCAACATTCATAGGAAACATCTGCGTTAATCTCATCATCTGCAAGCACAAAGGCGCTTGATTCGGGAGCGGCACCTGCTTTGTAGTTGGAAATTGTGTCAGATATTTTTAAATTTGAAACGGGAGTCATCTTGTATCTGAGCTCTGCCCAAAGAACAAGCTTGCTTGTGCTTTCTTCTTGGCCAAACTCATTTGTGAACGGTATGCCGTTAACAACGCCGGAAATGTTAATGTCTTTTGCAAAAACATAACCCTCGTCGCTTTCAAGGCAAATGTCGTATTCGTATTCCTTTCCTTTTTCAAAGGTTGAAAATTTTTCATCCTCCGAAAGGCCGGCTGCCATTTCGGCATCGGAATACCAATAGCGCTTTGTAAAGGTTGTGTATTCGTCTTCTCTTTCAATCTCTCGCCAGCATTCGTAAGCAATTTTGTATTTTGCCACGTCTTCCGTAACAGACGCTGCCGCCCTCGGCGAATCACCTGCCGAAAAATTCGCATCTATGTCTATTTTTGCGGAAGTAAGCTCCGTGTCGCCGGCAAAAGCGGTAATCGGTAAAATCGAAAGCACAAGGCAAAGCGCGGTAAGCATTGCCAATAGCTTGGTTTTACGGTGGTGAGTGGTCTTTTTCATATAAATTCTCCTTTCGGTGTTGTTCGGCTGTGCCGTTAAATTCATTATAGCAAAAGGATTTGAAAATATGATTTTTATTTCCGCATTGGTTGTTGCCTAAACGGAAATTGTTTCCTTTTTTTCGGAAAAGGTTGTATAATTATAATGAAAAAGATTTGTCTTTTGCGGTAATGCAGGGTGTGCGGCGAAAAATGCCGCCGCGCCGAGTATTTATAACGGAAAGGGGTTGCCGCGATGAGGTTTTATGATAAGCTAAACGAGCTTGCAGAGGATTGCAATTGCACGGCAAAGGAAATATGCAGGGCGGCAGGAATTTCAGAGGCGTCATTCAGCCGCTATCGTTCCGGCGAGCGTGTGCCCGATTCCGATTCGGAGGCGTTTTCCGGGCTTTGCTCCGGCATTGCGGAAATTTCAAGCAAAAACGGAAAGCCAAAAACGGCGGCAGATGTGGCGGCAGAGCTTTTGCAGTGCGATGATGTTTGCCTTTTAAATTGCGAGCAGCTGCGCAAAAATTTCAATGCCCTGGCAGAGGCTCTGAATATCAGCATTTCAAGGCTGTGTAAGTTCACAAATTATGACAGCTCAACGGTTTATCGCATAAAAAGCGGCTCCCGCAGGCCTGCGGAGCCGAAAAAGTTTGCATCGGCCGTTGCGGATTTTACTGCTGTTGAAATGAGCGACGATAGTGGCATTGCGGCAATGGCACTGCTTTTTGATTGCCCGGCAGAGGCGCTTGCGGAGGAAAAATCGCGCAAAGAGGCGGTGCTTAATTGGCTGCTTACAGAGCATGATTCCGAAGACGGCAGGGTTTTTGATTTTCTTTCAAAGCTTAATGAGTTTGATTTAAACGAATATATAAAGGCGATAAAGTTTGATAAATTAAAGGTGATAACGGCACCGTTTATCACAAGGGGATCAAAATTTTATTACGGGCTGGGCGAAATGATGGAAAGCGAGCTTGATTTTCTTAAAGCCACCGTGCTTTCAAAATCAACCGAGCCGGTCACAATGTTCAGCGATATGCCGATGGCGGAAATGGCAAAGGACCCCGATTTTCCGAAAAAGTGGATGTTCGGCATGGCAATGATGCTGAAAAAGGGGCTGCATCTTAATCAAATTCATCATCTTGAGCGCTCTTTTGAGGATATGATGCTTGGGCTTGAAAGCTGGATTCCAATGTATATGACAGGGCAAATCTCGCCCTATTATTTCAAAAACAATCAATCCGGTGTGTTTATGCATCTGCTTAAGGTTTCCGGTGCGGCGGCGCTTGACGGGCAGGCAATTTCCGAATGCCACGAAAGCGGCAGATATTATTTAACAAAAAATAAAGCAGAGGTTGAATATTATAAGCGCCTTGCGCAGGATATGCTTAATGCGGCTTCGCCGCTTATGGAGATTTACCGTGCCGATTCCGCCGAAAAACTAAAGGCTTTTGTTATGGCAGACAGTCGCACTCCAGGCCAAAGGCGTTCCGTGCTTTCAACGCTGCCGCTTTATACAATGCAGCCCGAACTGCTTGAAAAAATTCTTGCAAAAAATTCCGTTTCGCAAAGTGATTGCAAAAAAATAAAATCATTTGCCGCCCTTCAAAGGCAGGCGGTTGCTGCCGTGCTTGCGGCAAACAGGCTTGTGGACGAGGTGCCGCTTGTTTCAAAGCAAAATTTTGAAAGCGAAATCCGTAAACTGCCGCTTTCGGGCGCGTTTTATGAAAAAGATGTGCTTTATGATTATGAGGATTATGCCGAGCATTTGCGCCAAACACTTGATTTTGAAGCGGCGCATCCGAATTATTCCCTGCTTCAAACCGAAGAAAATGCTTTTTGCAATTTGCAAATAATTATGAATTTGGGGCATTGGGCAATGGTTTCAAAGGAAAAATCGCCGGCAATTCATTTCGTTATCCGCCATCCCAAGCTGCGCGGCGCAATAGAAAAATTTTCTCCGCCCATTGTTGAAAAATAAAGAAAAAGCCGCTCTGAGGGTCAAATGGCCCTGAGCGGCTTCGTTTTTTTGTTAAAATTTAAATATCGGATTATTTTTGCTCCGGCTTAAAATCAAAAACGCATGTTTCGCTGTTGCCGAAATATTTTTCCGCAAGCGGGGTGAGCTCGTCACCGTCGCCGTAATCGGGGGATTTCATTTCGTAAACCGCTTCGTTAAAGCCTGCCGAATAATCGTTGTTTTTTGCAAAGGCAAAGCCGTATTCAATCCTGTCAAGCTCGCCGGGAATGATTTTAAACGCTGCATAATCCGGGTATGCATAAAGGCTGAAATCATCGATGATAACGGCATCGATGTCGCCGTTGTTCAAAGCGGCAAAGGCTTCGTCTGCCGAGGAATATGCCTCTGCCGAGGCAAGCGAATTTTTAACGGCAAAATTATCATTAAGCGCGGCCGCCGCAGTCTCGGAAACCACACCTGCTTTTGCGCCTGCAAGGTCTTTGTAAGAGGCAATTCGGCTTGATTCGGAAACCGCTGCAACTATGCGGTTTTCAATAATGTTTGCGCTCCAATTATAATCCTCGTTTGCGGTGCCCGTGTTCTTTTGCATTGCACCTATGAAAATCATTGCGGTATATGTTTTTCCGTTTTCATCCGTGTAAGCTGCGTCCTCACCCAATTTGTAGCCCTCGGGCACCTGCACGAATTCATAGTTTTTGTAGTCGCCCTTAAAGGAATCAAAGGCGTTTTTGAAAAGCTCCACATCAAAGCCGGTAAGTTCGCCGTTTTCGTCCTTATAAAGAAACGGAGCCTTTTCCGCCGTGTATGCCACAAGCATTGTGCTTGATGTAATTTCATCTGCCTCTTTGTTTTTATTTGAATTGCTGCAGCCTGCAAAAAGCGAGCCTATAAGCAAAACGCAAAGCAGGGCGCAGGTGATTTTCTTCATTGCTTTCAAATCAAAATCCTCCTAACAAGCTTTTGAAAATTTATAATGTAATTTTAAATCATTATGCGCCCAAAGTCAATATAAACGATGTGCGTAATCAATGTTTAATAATGCACGGCACTTTTAATTTGCGCTTGCGGCGATTGCTTTTTCTTATTCCTCGGCAAACAGTTCGCCGATTTCCACCTTCAGCACCGTGGCAATGGCGCGAAGCTCAATATCCGTAACTGTTCGTGATTGATCCTCGATTCTGGAAACGGAACCTCTGCAAACATAAACGCCTTGCAGTTCCAGCAAATTTGAAAGCCGCTGTTGGCTCATTTTTTGCAATTTTCTGTGCTTTTTTATTTGTGCGCCGGTGCAATTTGTTTTGTCGCCGTCTATTATGCGTGCCATTGTTGTTCTCCTGTTCTTTGATAAATTGTCTTGACACAAGACAATTTATATTGTAAAATGACTTTGGATTATTATTGTCCTATCATAAGACAATGTTGAAATTTAAGCGGCCGAAATTATGCACGGCACGCATGATTTGGCTTGCCGCAGGATTAAAGCAATCAAAATCGCGTTCGTCTGGAGGAATGATTATGTCGGAAGGCTTTTGGGGCGGTCAGTTTATAGATGTTATCGAATATGTTGATGAAAGCAATAAAATGCTTGTGAGCAAGTTTGAACGCCGAGGCGATGAAATTAAGCAGGGTGCAAAGCTTATCGTTCGCAACGGGCAGTGCGCCGTTTTTGTTTTTCAGGGCCGCATTGCGGATATCTTCGCGCCCGGTTCATATAAGCTGAATACGGGTAATCTGCCTGTTCTTTCAAGCTTGGCGGCACTGCCTTATAAATTCAATTCGCCTATTAAATCGGATGTGTATTTTGTTAATACCACTCAGTTTATAAATAACCGATGGGGCACGAAAAATCCAATTCTTATGCGCGATCCCGATTTTAATGTTGTGCGCGTAACGGCGTTCGGCACCCATGCTTTTCAAATAACGGATGTTAATCGCTTTATGACTCAGGTGTTCGGCGCGCGAAAGCTGAATATGACCTATGATATTTTGTCTTTTTTAAACAGCTTCGTTTCCGAATCCGTTTCCGCCGCTATTGCTCAAAGCAAATTGCCCGTGCTGGATTTGGCAACTTCTTATCGTGAGTTTTCAAAAACCGTTTTGGATTATGCAAATCAAAAGGCGGCAAATCTGGGCTTTCGCTTCACCGATTTGGCAATAGAAAATATTTCTTTGCCGCAGGAAGTGGAAAAGCTGATAGACGAGCAATCCGGCGTGGGAATCGCCTCTAAAAATATGGATCGCTTTGTGCAATATCAAACGGCGCGCGCCATGCGCGAGGCATCTAATAAGGACGGCGGTTTGGCGGCTTTGGGCGCAAGCTTTGCATTCGGCAGGCAAATGGCGGATACCGTCGGCCAAGCCTCTGCAAAGGAAGAAAATAAAGTTGAAAAACTGCGCGAATATAAAAAGCTGCTTGATGAAGGCGTCATCAGCGAAGTGGAATTTACGGAAATAAAGAAAAAATTACTCGATTTATAAAGGAGCGATAAATAATGAAATGTGATTCTTGCGGCGCACCGGTTGAAAACGGAAAATGCACTTATTGCGGCAAGGAATTTGCTCAGCCTCAAAGCAGTCTGAAAACACCTCCCGCACAGCCGAACGGCGGGTCTTATTATCGGCAGACGCCGAATTTCGGGCAAGGCGGTTATGTGCCTCGGCCGCCCGTGCAGCAGGCACCGCCGAAGAAAAAGCAAAGCTTTTGGTCAAAAACGGGCACGGTCGTTTTTATGCTTATATTCTTCCCGCTTATCGGCATTTGCCTTATGTGGGGATATAAAAAATTTAATTTGGCGGCAAGAATCGTAGTCAGTGCCGTTATCGTGTTTGTGCACATCGGAATTTTTGCGAGCGGTAGTGCGGCGTCTTCCTCCGAAGCGGAAAATGCCGCTTCTTCCTCTGCGTCAAGCTCTGTTTCGGTGGAGGAACAAGAAAAGCCGCAGGGTCAAATAGGCAATTATATATGCACGGTTAAATCCGCCGAAAAGTGCAAAGATTGGAACGGTGAAAACGCCGTAAAAATCACCTATTCCTTTAAGAATAATTCATCGGATGCCGAAAGCTTTGATTTGGCGCTTCAGGACGAAGCTTATCAAAACGGAGTGGAGCTTGAAAGCACCTTCACCGAAGACGATTTGGATGATATGGGGCTTGAAGCCAAGGTTAAGCCCGACTCAAGTAAAGAGGTTTCAAAGGTGTATGCCCTGCGCGATGATTCCGCAGATGTGGAAATCGAAATCAGTGAGTTTGCCTCCTTCGGCTCGGATAAGTTGAATTATACGGTTGAATTGGATTAAGCGGGAAAAATACAGCTTGAAATAAAAAAGGAACGGCTCAGCCGTTCCTTTTTTGTGTTAATGTGTAGCAGACTAAAAAAATCAGCCTTCCCCTGCGTCGAAACAAACTCCGTGCCGATGTAATTTGCTTTGCAAATCACAAAAAGTACTGCGATTGTTTCTCATTTCCCCAAAATGCTAAAGCATTTCGGGGACCCCGCTATTCAGCCTGAATGGCGCTATTGTATAAAATAAAACGCCTTCGTCCTTGGTGGGAGGTGAATGCGAGGAACGAGCAGACGGATGAAGGGGGAGTTTCAGTAACGCTCTTGTATATAATAGTGCAGTTTAAATATAGCCCCTCATCAGTCAGCTGCGCTGACTGATTCTTTATGGAGTATGCCTCAATCCTCGAAAGCTTTTTCCTTTAACAATATCCTTTGTGCCGAGAATGCTCTTTGCGCCAAGTGCTTTTAACCCGATCGGCAAAATCGTAAATCCGGCTTGGCAAAGCCGTTTTTTGTGCGCTTTGCGATTGACAAAAGCTTTGTTTGGTATTAAAATGATTGAGTATATATAAAAGAAAAGGCAAGGTTAAAATATGATTACGCTTGACAGAGTTTATAAAGCATCGCGCGTGCTTAAAGAAATTATCAGAGAAACGGATATGATTTATGCCCCGAATATCAGAAAGGGTACAAATGTTTATCTTAAAACAGAAAATTTGCAGGTTACCGGCTCGTTTAAAATCAGAGGTTCTTATTTTAAAATCAGCCAGCTTACGGATGAGGAAAAGGCGCACGGCGTTATCGCCGCGTCTGCGGGCAACCATGCCCAGGGCGTTGCGCTTGCCGCCACAAAAAGCGGCATAAAAAGCCTTATTTGCCTGCCGGCGGGCGCGCCTATCTCTAAGGTGGAGGCCACAAAGCGCTTCGGTGCGGAGGTTTGCATGGTTGAGGGCGTGTTTGACGACGCTTATAATAAAGCGCTTGAGCTTCGCGACGAAAAAGGCTATTGCTTTATTCACCCGTTTAACGATCCCGATGTTATCGCGGGCCAGGGCACAATCGGCCTTGAAATTATGGAGCAGCTTCCGAATGCGGATGTTGTTATCGTTCCGATCGGCGGCGGCGGCCTTTGCGCAGGCGTTGCCTTTGCGATAAAGCAAATCAATCCCAAATGCCGCGTTTACGGTGTTCAGGCTCAGGGTGCGCCGTCCATGCTTCATTCTGTGGACGACGGTAAAATCGAAACCCTCGACAAGGTGCAAACGATTGCAGACGGCATTGCTGTTAAAACTCCCGGCAATCTCACCTTTGAAATGGTTAATAAATATGTGGACGGCATTGTAACCGTTTCGGACGATGAAATCGCTCTTGCCATTTTAACCCTGCTTGAGCAGCAAAAGCTTATCGCCGAAGGTGCGGGCGCCGTTCCTGTTGCGGCTGTGCTTGCGGGCAAGGTGCCGGATATTGAGGGCAAAAATGTTTGCTGCCTTGTTTCCGGCGGTAATATCGATGTTACGATTCTTTCACGCGTCATCGAAAGAGGTCTTAAGATGAGCGGCAGAACGGCTCATATCACAATCGCTCTTTCCGATAAGCCCGGTCAGCTTTCCGGCGTTTCAAAAATCATTGCCGAAACGGGCGCAAATGTTACCAGCATAAATTATGACAGCACCGATCTTGATATGAATATCACGGATTGCTATCTTAAAATCGAAGTGGAAACAAGGGATTTTGCCCACATCGTTGCAATCAAAAAAGCGCTTAAGGACGCGGGCTTTGAGGTTTGCGACAGATAATCGCCCGAAGCCGACATTCAAAAAACCGAAGCGGTGCGGCGGCTTTTCACATTTTCGCCGTTGCCTGCCTGAGATAAAAAACAATAAACCGAAAGGATATGTGAATTATGGAATATGTTTCAACAAATAACGCCCCCGGTGCAATCGGCCCTTACAGCCAAGCGGTTAAGGCAAACGGCTTGCTTTTCACAAGCGGCCAAATTGCAATAAACCCCGCCACGGGCAATGTGGAGGCACAAACAATTGAGGAGCAAACTGAGCAGGTTTGCAAAAATTTGCAGGCAGTTTGCGAAGCCGCAGGCACAAGCCTTGATAAGGCGGTTAAAACGGTTTGCTTCCTTGCCGATATAAATGATTTTGCCGCTTTTAACGAGGTTTACGGCAAATATTTCACCGCAAAGCCTGCCAGAAGCTGTGTTGCCGTTAAGGCGCTTCCCAAAAATGTGCTTTGCGAGGTTGAGGTTATTGCAGAACTGTAAAATCCTTATGGCTTGCGGATAAATCGAATATTTTGTTTCACGGCACATCGTATTATGCTTTTGCGTTATACGGTGTGCTTTTTTGCGCCCACTTTTAATTATGCCGCATAAAATTAAAGCAAAAGGGGCACACTCCGTATTTCTCTTTACGGAGTGCGCCCCAAGCGTTTCTTATGAAAGGCTGCGTGCTTTTTAAGCTTGCGTTGTTTGCTGCCTTGCCTGCAAATATATGTGCAAAATATATTGATATTATTCGGAAAAAGAGCGGTAAACTTTTTTATAAAGGGTTTTGCGAATGTGCTCAAATTCGTCCTTTTCAATTGCGCCGCCTGTGGTCATTATCATCAGCGGCAGCGGGTCGCGATCCTCGCCGAGCGGCGGCTGCATATATGGAAAATGATTCAGGGTAAATCCGTTTCGCTCATAAAATGCAATTCGGCGCTTTGCGGTTTCCGTTTCGGGCAGCTCTGTCTCAAGGCAAAATCTTTGGTGCTCGTTTTGCAAAATCTCTGCCAAAATTTTTGTTCCCGTTCCCTGCCCGCGAAGCTCTCGGCGAACGGCAAAATGCTCGCCGTAGGTAAAATCCTCAAATCGCCAAAGGCTTATAAAGGCGTCCGTTTGCAATTCGTTTTCGGCGTTTTTTATGCCCCACACTTCATATTCCGGCAGTGAAAACAGCGCGCGCTGGCCGCTTTTTTGCCTGTATTCGTCGGTGGGAAAGCTTTTTTCGATAAGCTCGAAAATCCCGTCAAAATCATTTTTTGTCAATTTAGCAATCATTTTAATAATTCCTTTTTGTTATCGGCGAAGCGGTTGAGGTTGTTTTTCTGTATATTGACACAATGTGCTTGCAATAAATTAAGCCTTCCCCGGCGTTGAAACAAACTCCGTGCCGATGTAAAGTCAACATTTTCACGCGCCGAAAATGCGTTTCCGCCGCGCAACAAAGAGCGTTTTGCAACGCCTTTTGGCGCCGAAAACGCTCTTTTATTATTTCCCGTTATTGCTTGCTGATTCTGTAAACACGGCAGCCGTGCTTTTGAAGCGATGCGGAAATCATCTTTGTGTTAAATCTTTCGTCGCTCCAAAGCTCGTGCACTTGGTATGAGCCGGCGGGGGAGAAGTTCAAATATTCATCCGCAGCGGTTTCGGTAATATCTATCGAAACTCCGCGCACATGCGCCGTTTTATTGTAAAGGCAAAGGGCGATATCGCCGTTTGAAAGCGGCCTTGCCAAAATGTCGATTCCGTGAATCGTTTTAAGCTTTTTGGCGGCCTTGCCGAGCGGATCTTGGTCTATCAGGATAAGGCTCTTGTTTGTAACCGTTTTCAAAATCGGATTTTCGGGGTTGGGTTCGCCGTCCGTGCCCAAAAGCAGTCTTAAATCATTGCCGAGCACCAACGGCGCCGCCATCATGCACCAAAGGCTGAAATGAGTTCTGTTTTCCTCGTCCGTAAGTTTGCCGTTGCCCACCTCAAGCATATCCGGGTCGTTCCAAGCGCCGGGCGCGGAGTGAGCATAAAGGCCGATGTTGCGGCGGTAAATCATGTGAATGCTGAACCATTTCGGCATAATATCCGGCGTGGTGCGCCACATGTTGCCTGCCGCAAAGCCCCAGTTCCAGGGGCTTGCAAGGCCCCATTCGCAAATTGAAAAGGTGATGGGCTTTTCTCTGAGTCCCGTTTCAAACGCCACCTTTTTTGTGGCGGATTTAAGGGCATTGCCCATTCTTTGATATTGAATAAAAGAGCTGTCCGCTCTTGTTTTAACAGGGTTTCTGAGCACAATTTCGTTTTCGCCGGCGCGCAGGCGGATAATCAGCTGCGCTCTGCCCGTTGGGCTTGGTGCTTTTGTGCTTGGGAAAAACACCTCGTGCACCTTGCCGTTTACAACCACCTGCAAATATTCTTCGTTTCTTGTGAACTGCTTGTGGATAAGCAGGGTTAAAACATAAGCGCCGGCCGTGTTGATAACGGGGCGAAAGATTGCCGTGCCTGCGCCGTGGTTTAAAAGGCCTATGCCCTTGCCCGTCGGCAGCTTTTTAACCTGCAAAACTCTTGCTCTTCCGGTAAACTCGGCATTTTCGGGATAAAGGGTAAGCTCTGCCTTTTTGCCCGGCTCGCTGATTTCAAGAGCTTCAATAACCGGTGCCGCACCGCTGATTATTTTGTGGTGGCAAAAATCGTATTTAAAAAATTCGCAGCCCCATTCGGCAATCGTTTGTGCGTCAAGCGTTTCTCTGCCGAGGCTTGCCGGCAAATCCTCGCAGGTGAGGGTGCCGTTTGAGGAATAAAGCCCCACCTTCATGCCCATTTGGTTTATATTGTAAATCAGGCTCTTAATGCCGGAGGGGAATTTTTCCAAATCGCCCTGAAGTCTGCCGTTTTCATCTCTCATAGAGCTTTGCCAGCAGTCGTCAAGGTTAATATAGCGATAGCCGGCATCAAGCAGGCCCGTTTTTTTCATGGCTGCCGCCGTGTCTAAAATCAAATCCTCGCTTATATTTTGGCGGAAGGTGTTCCAGCTGCTCCAGCCCATTGGGGGAGTCGGTGAAGTCTCTGCCGAATAAGGCTCTTCGTTTTCAACATCCATTGTTATTTTTGTTGGCTTTGTAATCTTTTCAAGTGCGCAAATAGGGCATTTGCCGCCAAAACGATAAACAACAAACCAAACAACAAAAGCAATTATCGCCGCAATTAAAATAATTAAAAGTGCTGTTAAAAATCCCATAAATTTTACCTCCTGCCGCGTGAACGGCGTGTTTTTGTGCTTCGTGCGAAAATTTGTTTTCAGTGATTTTGCACGATGAATTTTAAATTTGTGCCTGCCGAAATTTAAAGCAGGCCGATTTCTTTGTAATATTCAAGCTCTTCCCGGGCGGCGGCCGTGTTTTCATTGCTGCCGATTTCTTTTGCAAGGCGCATCATATCTTTTCGCCTGCAAAAAAGATTTTTGAAAAATCTGATTGCCCATGCAAGCGGAGTGAGCCACCGCCTGCCTTTAAGAAAGCGTATGTATGAAAGCGCGCACATTTCCTCATAGCTCGGAAAAAGCAACGCAAGCTTTGCCGAAAATCCGCCTTTGGCACTGCCGCGGGCAAGCTTTGTGCGCTCCACCACCACGGCCTTGTTTCTGCTCACATTGCCGAAAGCTCCGTGCGAGGCGATAAAATCCTCTGTTTTTTGGGTGGGGTATTCGCATTCTTTGCCGTAGCCAAACCATTTTTTGCAGATTGCAAGAATGATTTTTGCAAATTTGCCAAGCCTCATTTTTTCAAAATCCGCCTCCGCGGCTTCAATGCTTATTCCGCCCGCTTTCAGCATAACCGCCAAATCGAGCACCATTTTTATGCCCGCTCCGCAGTTGCCGAAATGGTGAGCCAGGTGCGCAAGGATATATTCAAAATGATATTGCGGCAAAAGCCTGCCCTCACAGCCGTTGAATTCCGCCTTTTGAATTGCATTTTCAAAAAATTCATCTGCCGTGCTGTTGCCGATTTTGCCGTTTATAAGCGATGTGTGTATCTCTGCAATCACACCGCCTTTTGTGTAAACCCATTCTCCGCTGCCGCAAACCGTGTTTTCAAAGCCGTTTGCGCAAAGCAGCACCTTAACCTTTTTTTCCATGCCCTTTTCAACAAGCAAATCAATGTCGCCCATTGTTCTTACTTCGGGGTCGGGATAAAGTTCTCGCAGCACGGCGCCTTTAAACGGCACAAACTTAATGCCGTTTTTTGCAAGCAAGGCCTTTATTTCGCCGAAAATCTGCATTTGCATATTATTTATGTAAACAGAATCAAGAAACGCACCCTGATATTCCGCAAAAAGATTTTCATTTATCTCATTTGCGTTTTCGGCGCCGGAAATTGCGCAAAAAACAGGGCACGCAAGATTATGAATTTTAGCCGTGTTAAAAAGCAGCCTGTAATCCGTGTCGGGTTGTAATATTATTTTTTCGCCGCTTATGTATGCGGCAAGAAGCGATATAAGATATTCCTGCTCTTTCGTCATTCGCAGCGCAGTCCTTTCGGGCGGCTAAATATAATTGTGGCTGTTTAAAAATTCGTGCGCCGCCGTGATAATGCTTTTGTCGTTTTCAAATTTAAGAATGCTTAAAGCTCTGTCGTAGGTAAGCCAAATATAGTCCTCAATTTCCTCCGGCTGAATGGAGGTTGAACTGTCTGTTGTGGTGCCGACAAAAATGGAAACCTGCTTTTCAATCTTGTTTTGAATTTTGTATTTTGAAATGCTTTCAAAGCCGTCAATTATGCGCACATGAACTCCGGTTTCCTCCAGCACCTCTCTGATTGCGGTTTGCTTTTTCGTTTCTCCCGGCTCAATGTGGCCCTTTGGAAATCCCCAGTGCGCTGAGCGTTTGTTTTTAATAAGCAGATAGCGCACCTCGCCCTTGATATCTCTGTACACCACAGCGCCGCAGCTGCTTTCGTACAAACAATCAAGCTTGTAATTCGGGAAATCTTTTTCAACATCAATGTATTTTTTGATGTCGTTCACTATAAATCTTGTGCTCTTGGGAGCTGTTATAAGAATCTGCTTTCCGCCGGCCTTCGGGTTAAGAGTTGCAATCACTCTTCCGTCAAAATTACGAACGGGATGGTCTATTCCCAAAACAAATGAATAAAGCTCATCTGCATTGTAAACCGAGCCGTAATTGAGCGGAAACACAAACCGAGTGCCGTCGCGAACGGAGCCGATAGGGTCTGTTATCTTGATTCGGACATATTTTCCGAGCATTTTTTCACCACCGTGTAAAATATTAAACATGGTTCTATTATACTAAAATATAAATAAATATACAAGTGCGAATATTAAATTATGCTTTCGGCGGTAAATCGGCGCTTGCTTTGCCTGTGTTTGTGAGTAACTTTGTCGTTTTGGGATTAAAAAAGCGGCGCAGCTTTAAACTGCGTCGCTTAATTTTATGTGATTGGCAGGCAAAAATCGAACTGCTGTTTAAAGCATTCAATTTTTGCGCATGCCGTGTTAAAAAGCCGGCCGTTATTGCGCCGAGTCTTCTTCGCTGTTGCTTGGCTGCGGTGCAAAATCGCTTTTTGCATCGGCAGATGCATTTTCTGCATCCGGCTTTGCGTCGGTGCTTGCAGCGTCTGCATCCGGCTTTGCGTCGGCGGCAGCTTCGGTGCCTGCCGTGTTAAATGTGCCTGTGCCGAAAACGCCTGCCTGCATAAACGGCATTGCAGCTTCCGGAATGTCCGCCGCCTGTGCCGTTTGTGAGGAAATATCCTTCGGCTCGGAGGGTTCCGTGGGCTCGGTTGGCTCAATAAATGCCTCCGTCGGCTCCACCGGCTTTTCCATTTCGCTGAAAAGCGGCGTTTGCGGCTCTTCAGGCTCCGTAATCGTGATTTGCGGTGCTTCCTGCTTCGGCTCCTCCGGCATATCGGGCGGATTTACCGTGTCGTTTGCAAGGGGTGCATAAATATCCTTCGGCTTTTCGGGATCCTGCGGCTGCGGGATATCCGGTGTAAAATAAGCCGGCTGAGGCTGCTGCACAATCTGCTGCGGCGGATTGAAATATGTGGGCGCATATGGATTTGCCGGTTGCTGCGGCGGGTAATATCCCTGTGCGTTCGGCGCATAATTCACCGTGTTTTGCGGTTGGTTTTGCGTGTATGCTCCGCTTTGCGGCTGCTGCTGCGCGCCGAAATCCTGCGGCGGCTGAGCATAGCCATAGTAGGCACCCGGTTGAGCCGGATTCTGCTGAGGCTGAGTCGGATTCTGCACGGGCTGAGCGTATTGCTGAGTGCCGTAAGGTGAGCCGTAATATTGGCCGCCCTGCGGATTGCCGTATTGGCCCGAATATTTGGCGGCTTTTTGCGCGTCCGAAAGGAAATCATCCTCGGTTACAACGCCGAGCTGAATTGCGCGGGCCTTGAAATTTTCGTAATAAAGCGCCTGTGTTGTGCTTACATAAGGAATAACATAGATAAGCGGGAAAACCGCGATGCAAAGTAAGCCCCACGGAATAAAGCTTAAATCAAGCGCGAAAAGCTCGCTGCGGTGGCCTTTTACTATTTTTTTGCTTAGCTTGATTGCCTGCATTGGCGAAAGCTCGGGGTATTCACAAATCAGCTGATATGTAAAATATGAACTGTAATAGAATATGATTCCCGGAATTATAAACAGCACCGAGAGCAGATCAATAAGCAGGCCTTGCAAAAATGCCGCACCCAGCTTTTTGCCGTAATTTTCAAACGCTTCTTTGTATGTAACTTTTATTCCCTCGCCAAGCTCGTACTCCTTGCCGTTTACAAATTTAACATAATACCAACTCAGTGAAACCAAAAGCGGTAATAACAAAATCCGAGCGATCGCAAGCGGATAGGAAACCACGCTCAATGTGCTTGATGCGGCTTTTTGCGGCGCGGAAATAAGCGTTTTTTCGGGTGCGGAATTTGCCGCCGTGCCGAAATTTTCAAAATCGCTTGCGGAATTGCCGCTGCCGTCAAAATCGTTAAAATAATTTTTGTCGTTTGAATTGCCGTTGTCGGAAAAAGAATAATCGCTTCCGTTGAATATATCGTTTGAGGAGGTGGATGTAATCGAAAAAGATAATCCGCCAATTGCCATGATGGCAATCGAAACCACAAATGATGTAATAAACAGCTTCATAACCTTATCTTTGATAAGCGCTCTTGCCTGCTGTTTAATTAAGCCTCTGTCAAGATTCATAAAATCACAAGCCTTTCCGCCCTTTTATATTAGGCGCACAGAGGCGGGCGGTGCTGTGCGCCGTGAAAATTCAGTTTGTTAAAATTCGATTTTTTTCGCAATGAAGTCCTCAAGCTCGGTAATCGGAATTCTAACCTGCTCCATAGTGTCACGGTCACGAACCGTTACGCAACCGTCCTCTGCGGAATCAAAGTCATATGTTATGCAAAACGGCGTTCCTATTTCATCCTGTCTGCGATAGCGCTTGCCGATTGAGCCTGCATCATCGTAATCAATGTTGAATTTCTTTGAAAGGTTATCGTAAACCTCGCCTGCCTGCTCGCTGAGCTTTTTAGAAAGCGGAAGCACTGCGGCCTTAAACGGAGCAAGTGCGGGGTGGAAGTGAAGAACGATTCTGGTGTCGTTTTTCTCGGGGTCTATAACCTCTTCATCGTATGCCTCGGTAAGAAGCGCAAGGAAAAGCCTTTCAACGCCCAAAGACGGCTCAATAACATATGGCACATATTTTTCGCCCGTTGTTTGGTCGAAATATTCAAGGTTTTTGCCGCTTGTTTTAATGTGCTGCGAAAGGTCATAATCCGTTCTGTCTGCAACGCCCCAAAGCTCGCCCCAGCCAAACGGGAAAAGATATTCAAAGTCCGTTGTGGCTTTTGAATAGAAGCAAAGCTCCTCGGGCGAATGATCGCGAAGGCGAAGGTTTTCGGGCTTCATGTTAAGAGAATAGAGCCAATCGCGGCAGAAGCTGCGCCAGTAATCAAACCATTCAAGGTCTGTGCCCGGCTTGCAGAAGAATTCAAGCTCCATTTGCTCGAATTCACGCACGCGGAAAATAAATTTACCCGGTGTGATTTCGTTTCTGAAGGATTTGCCGACCTGTGCAACGCCGAAGGGAATTTTCTTTCTTGTTGTTCTTTGCACATTCGCAAAGTTTACGAAAATGCCCTGTGCCGTTTCGGGGCGAAGATAAATTTCGTCCTTTGAATCCTCGGTAACGCCCTGAAATGTTTTAAACATAAGGTTGAATTGGCGAATGTCCGTAAAATTATGCGCGCCGCAGTTGGGGCAGGGAATGTTGTGCTCTTTAATATATGCGCTCATTTCCTCGTTGCTCCAGCCGGCAACATTTGTGCCGTCAAAGCTTTCGATAAGATCGTCTGCTCTGTGGCGGGTTTTGCATTCGCAACAATCCATAAGCGGGTCTGAAAATCCGCCGAGATGGCCCGATGCAACCCATGTTTGCGGGTTCATAAGAATTGCGGCATCAAGGCCCACATTGTATTTGTTTTCCTGAATGAATTTTTTGCGCCAAGCGGCTTTGATGTTTGTTTTAAGCTCAACGCCGAGCGGGCCGTAATCCCAAGTGTTTGCAAGGCCGCCGTATATTTCCGAGCCGGGGTAAACAAAGCCTCTGCCCTTGCAAAGCGCCACAAGCGCTTCAAGTGATTTTTCTGTGTTTTTCATAGCTTTTTCCTCCATGGTAATTGCTGAAAGTTATACATATTTATAATATCATATAATGCAAAATTATACAATAAATATTTGCGCCTTATTTTTGAATTCGTGTTTGAAAAGCTCGGGAAGCACTGCTGCAAAAAAATCAGCGCGTTTCTTTATCAAAACAAAAAGCACCGAGGGAAAACCTCGGTGCCGTAGACTGTCGATAAAGTGGCTAAAGCGCGCCGAATAAAAATAAATTAACCTTTTTGCCTCCCTTGCAAAGGGAGGTGGGTGCAATTTGTTGCACTCGGAGGGATTGTGAAAAAACGGCTTGGGCATCGAGTCCAAGCCGTTTTTGGCGCTTTTTGTCTTTTGCTCGGGGGCAGTACCATCGTACAGCTCCCACTCGCAAAATACAAAATTTATCTCACTTTCTCGAAATCTACCAGCGTGTAGAAATTTATAATTTGACTTTTTCTACACGCTGAAACACCGAGGGAAAACCTCGGTGCCGTGTTAATTATCAGTTTTTCTTGGCCTGCTGTGCAAGCTTTTCCGGTGAGCCGCAGCATTTTTTGTATTTTTTGCCGCTGCCGCAGGGGCATGGGTCGTTGGGGCCCACCTTTTTGCCTTTTCTTACAGGCTCTTGCTTAACGGAATCATCGCCGCCCGAGGAGGTTGCCGTAACCTTTGCAACCGCCTTGCGCTCAACATCCTCTCTGCGCCTAACAACCGTTGTGAACATCATCTGCACGGTGTTTTCGCGGATGGTTGCCGTCATTTCGTCAAACATATCATAGGATTCCATTCTGAATGCCACAACGGGATCCTGCTGTGCATAGGAGCGAAGATGGATGCCTTCTTTAAGATCGTCCATCGCGTCAATGTGATCCATCCAAAGTGAGTCAACATTGTGAAGCAGGATTTTTCTTGAAAGATCTTTGTAAATTTCGTCGCCGAAAAGCTCTCTTCTTTCATCAAGCTTCTTTCTGCCGATTTCTTTAAGCATTTCAACGATTTCGTCAAAGCTTAAATCGTCAAGCTTTGCAAGCTCTTCCTCGTTGAGCAGCCAGCCCTTGTATTTTTCTTTAAGGCCGTTAAGGTTCCAATCCGCCTTGTGTGCGTCTTTTGCGCAGTAAACGGGCACATTGGCTTCAATGCTGGTGTCGAGCATGTCGATAATCTTGTCGGAAAGATCCATTCCGTCAAGCACCATATCGCGCTGCTTGTAAATAAGCTCGCGCTGGCGGTTCATAACATCGTCGTATTGCAGGGTTTGCTTTCTGATTGCAAAGTTTCTGCCTTCAACCTTCTTTTGTGAGGATTCAACGGTGTTTGAAATCATTTTGCTTTCAATCGGCATATCCTCGTCAACCTTAAGCCTTGCCAAAACGGCTTTCATTCTGTCGCCGCCGAAAAGGCGCATAAGATCGTCTTCCGTGGAGAGGAAGAATTGCGATTTACCGGGATCGCCCTGCCTTCCGGCACGGCCGCGAAGCTGATTGTCTATACGGCGCGAATCGTGGCGCTCGGTGCCCAAAATAAACAGGCCGCCCGCCTCGCGAACCTTATCGGCTTCGTCTTTAATCTGCTCTTTGTATTTGTTTTCAAGCTCTTGGAATTTTGCCCTTGCCTCAAGGATTTCTTCATCCTCGGTTTCGGCAAAGCCCTTTGCCTCGGCAATAAGCTCCTCGGGGTATTGCAGCTTTTTCATTTCGGCAGTTGCCAAAAATTCTGCGTTACCGCCAAGCATAATGTCGGTTCCGCGTCCCGCCATGTTGGTGGCGATGGTTACGGCGCCGAGCTTGCCTGCCTGCGCAATTATTTCAGCCTCGCGCTCGTGATTCTTTGCGTTGAGCACATTGTGCTTTATGCCTTCCTTTTTAAGCATTTTTGAAAGAATTTCGCTCTTTTCGATGCTGATTGTGCCCACAAGGATAGGCTGGTTGCTTTCGTGTGTTTCCTTGATTTGCTGAATGATGTGCTTGTATTTCGCTCTTTCCGTTTGGAAAATAACATCTGGCAAATCCTTGCGGATAAGCGGCTTGTTTGTGGGGATTTCAACAACATCCAGTTTGTAGATTTCGCTGAATTCCTGCGATTCGGTGGATGCCGTACCTGTCATACCGGAAAGCTTTTTGTAAAGGCGGAAATAGTTTTGGAAGGTGATGGTGGCAAGCGTTTTGCTTTCGTGCTCAACCTTAACGCCCTCTTTTGCCTCGATGGCCTGGTGCAAGCCGTCATTGTATCTTCTGCCGAGCATAATACGGCCGGTAAATTCGTCAACGATAAGCACTTGGCCGTCCTTAACAACATAATCTATATCCTTGCGCATAACGCCGATTGCCTTGATTGCCTGGTTGATATGGTGAAGCAGCGTTGTGTTTTCCATATCCATCAGGTTTTCAACGCCGAAATATTCCTCGGCTTTTTTAACGCCTCTTTGAGTAAGCGTTGCCGTGCGGGCTTTTTCGTCAACCACGAAATCGCCGTCATATGTGTCTTCAGTGTCCTGCTTTTCGTCCATCTGGGCAACCTTGTCCATTTTGAGGGTGCGCGCAAAATCGTTTGCCCTGCGGTAAAGGTCGGTGGATTGATCGCCGCGGCCGCTGATGATAAGGGGTGTTCTTGCCTCATCGATAAGAATGGAGTCAACCTCGTCCACGATTGCGAAATTGTGGCCTCTTTGCACTTTTTGCTCTTTATAAAGCACCATGTTGTCTCTCAAATAATCGAAGCCTATTTCGTTGTTGGTGCCGTAGGTGATATCGCAGTTGTATGCCTCCTGGCGCTGCGCGTTTGTTTTTTCGTGAATGATAAGGCCTGCGCTGAGACCGAGGAAACGGTAAAGCTTGCCCATCCATTCGCAGTCGCGCTTTGCAAGGTAATCGTTAACGGTAACGATATGCACGCCCTTGCCCTCAAGCGCGTTAAGGTAAGCCGGCAGAGTGGCCACGAGGGTTTTGCCTTCGCCGGTTTTCATTTCGGCAATTCTGCCCTGGTGCAGAATGATGCCGCCGATAATCTGCACATAAAAGTGCTTCATTCCGAGCACTCTCCACGCGCCCTCGCGGCAAACCGCAAAAGCATCGGGCAAAATATCGTCAAGCGTTTCGCCTGCGGCAAGCCTGTCTTTCAGAATTTGTGTTTGGGAAACAAGCTCTTTGTCGCTCATTTTGCCGTATTTATCTTCAAGCGCCATAACCTTGTCTGCGGTTTTCTTTACCCGCTTAACTTCTTTTGCGGAATAATCGCCGAAGATAGCCGTTAAAAATTTATTTGCCATTATTACACCTCTGTTGAGTTATAGTTATTTTTCAAACTTATTAAATAATTATTTTATCATACGCGGAGTATAAAGTCACGCTTTTTTTGCATTTATTTGGCAATAATTTCTTTTATTGCTTTAAGAGCGCCGCCCGAAACGGCATTTTCGGCGTCTTCATCAAAGCCCAGCACAAGGCATCCGTCGCCCTGCGAAACGCTCAGGGTTATCGTTTGTTCGTCGCTTTGCATTCCGGCGGCGGAAATTTTATCCGTCAGCGTTTTCAAATTGGTGTCAAGCCAGCTGTTGTTGCTCAGGTTGCCGAGCAGCTGCATTGTGCTGTAGGTTCCCAAAAGCTCTTTGGTAAACGAAGCGGCAGGCTCGTATAAATCCTTGTTTTTAACGGAAACCGTCACCGTTTTTGCGTCAACATCGATTGATTTTATCTCGTATGTTAAATTCTCGAAAATCGCCTTGCCCAAATCGGAAAATTGTGAGTGCGATTTCGCATAATTCATAATAACATTAAGCGTGGAGGAATCAACGAATTTTTCAAGCTTATCCGTGTCGAAATCCACAAGGGCGGCAAAAGCCGTTTCCGTTGTTTTTTTGATATTGTCCTCGGTTAAATCGGAGCTCGTTTTTGAGCAGGAGCAAAGCGTTGCTCCCAAAAGAACTATGCAAAGAATTGCTGAAATCACTTTTTTCATTGTCGTTGCCGCCTTTCGTGCATTATTTAAATTTTCTTAATATTTTCTGAGCCGTTTTTTAATCGGCATAAAGTATTATATATAAACGCCGCCGTTTTTTCAACATTTGGGCGCAATTGTTAATAAAAGATTTGAATTGTTGAAATAAAGAATTTGTTTTTCGCCGCCGGTTTTTGCCGCAAAGGCGTTTATTGCCGCCGGAGCGGAGCAAAATATATGTAAATTGCACGAAAATGCGGCGAAACAATGCCGTTTTCTATAAAAGTATCAAAATTATTAAAATCACGCGATATAAATTGCATATTGGGTGCACATATGGTATAATTGGGAAAAATTATGTGCATATATGGCATATTGCGGCTTTTTTGCCGCTTTTTCGGCGCGCTTTGCGCCTTTGTTAATTTGCAATTCAATATTCAAACAATAAAAACGATAATCAAGACTTATAAATGAATTTCCTGCAAAGGGGGAATATTAAAGGGCTGACTTCGCTTTGCGAAATGCCGTTGTTATGAAAGCTTTTTTTAAAAAATGGTTTGCGCCTATCAAGTTTAAGCGCCTTTTTGATATAGTGGTGTCGTTTCTTGCGTTGGTTATTCTTTCGCCGCTGTTTCTTGTTATCTGCGTTATAAATTTCTTCACGCCGGACACAAGTGTTTTCTTCAGCCACGAAAGAAGAGGTCGCAAGGGCAAGCCTTTCAAAATATATAAATTCCAAACAATGAAAAACAATACTCCCAACTGCGCAACGGGCGAGCTTGAAAACCCCGAGCAATATATCACGAAATTCGGCAGGTTTTTGCGCAAAACAAGCCTTGATGAATTGCCGCAGCTTTGGAATATTTTGAAAGGCGATATGAGCTTTGTGGGCCCGCGCCCGCTTATATCAAGCGAAATCAGGGCGCACAGAATGCGCCTGGAATACGGCGTTTACCGCTTTCGCCCCGGCCTTACCGGCCTTGCTCAAATTAAGGGAAGAGACAGTATTTCCCTTATGAAAAAAATGAAATACGATAAGCTTTATTGCGATAATTGGAGCCTTAAACTCGATTTAATGATTCTGATGCAATCCTTTGGCGTTTGCATCAGGCAGGAGGGCTTCCACGAGGGCATTTATCACCGCAGATGATGCCTTGCCAATAATTCGGCGCCTTGCCGAAACGGAGATGTGATAATGGAAAGAAATTTTGTTGACGGATATTTGGAATGGCAGTCAGATCCCGAAATAACCGGGGTAAACAAGCTGCCGCAGCATGCCAATTTAATGCCTTATTCGGATTTTGAAGAGGCAAAAAAATGCAATCGCCTTGAATCCTCCTGCTGCCGCCTTTTAAACGGCAAATGGAAATTCAAGCTCTATAAAAACTATGCTTACAGACCCACGGATTTTGCTCAGCCGCATTATGATGCGCATAATTGGGACAGTGTTATCGTTCCCGGTTCGTGGACAATGCAGGGCTACGATCAAAATCAGTATTGCAATGTTCGTTATCCTTGGGAGGGGCACGAGGATATCTGCCCGCCGAATGCACCCACAAAGCACAATCCCGTGGGCTGCTATCTTAAAAAAATTCATATCAACAAATCCGTGCTTTCCAAAAGAGTTGTTATTTGCTTTGACGGCGTTGAAGCCGCGTTTTATCTTTATGTAAACGGCGAAAGGGTGGGCTATTCAGAATCCTCATTTAACCGCAGCGAGTTTGATATTTCCCGCTATCTTGTTGAGGGCTCAAATGTTATCGGTGTTGAGGTTTACCGCTGGTGCACGGGCAGCTGGCTCGAATGCCAGGATATGTGGCGCATGGCGGGCATTTTCAGAGATGTTTATATTTACACCACCGAGCGCGAATATATTCGCGACTATATCATAAATGCCGTGCCGAGCGAAACGCTTGCGGACGGTTATTTTGATGTTACCGTTAAAACAAACGGCGCTTATGAAGGGCTTTCGATTGATTTAAGCATTCTTGATGAAAACGGCGAAACCGTTGCGATAGACAGCCGCTATGCAAATGAAGATAATGTTACCCCGCTTAAAGCAATCGTAACGGGCGCAAAGCTTTGGAGCGCAGAGGCTCCCAATCTTTACACACTTGTGATCACTCTTAAAAACAACGGAATTCCAACCGAATATTTAAGCACGAAATTCGGCTTCAGAAAGGTTGAAATTAAAGACGGCATTATTCGCATAAACGGCGAAAGGGTTGTGTTTAAGGGCACAAATCGCCACGAATTCGATTGCCGCCTCGGCCGCGTTATGACCGAGGAAACCATGCTTAAAGATATTTTGCTTATGAAGCAAAACAACATCAATGCCGTGCGCACCTCACACTATCCCAACTGCGTGCGCTGGCTTGAGCTTTGCGATGAATACGGCCTTTATGTTATTGATGAAAATAATATGGAGAGCCACGGCACAAACCGCTCGCGCATAATCGGCTGCCCGCAAATTCCGGGTTCGCGCCCCGAATGGGAAAAGGCGTGCATGGAGCGCATAAAGGCGCTTTATAACCGCGATAAAAACCGCACCTGCGTTGTGTGCTGGAGCCTCGGCAACGAAAGCCTCGGCGGCGAAATTCCGAAAAAAATGTATAAATGGATTAAAGAGCAGGATCCCTCGCGCTTTGTTCATTTTGAATGTGCCGGCGATCCGAATGAAAAAAACCTTTCCGATGTGCAGTCGCATATGTATGCAAAGCCATGGGATTGCGAGGAATATGCCGTAACGCAAAGAGACGGCAGACCTTATATCCTTTGCGAATTCACTCACGCCATGGGCAATTCCTGCGGCTCAACCCAGGAATACACCTATCTTTGGGATAAATATCCCTGCTTGCAGGGCGGCTTCGTTTGGGATTGGGTTGATCAGGCGATTATGACAACGGATGAAAACGGCACGGAATATCTTGCCTACGGCGGTGATTTCGGCGATGAGCCTAACGACGGCCATTTCTGCGGAAACGGGCTTTTGTTTGCAGATCGTACCCCCACCCCGAAGCTTTACGAAATCAAAAAGCTTTATCAAAATGTTGACTTTAAAGCGATAGATGCCGAAAAAGGCGTTATCGAAATAAAAAACAAATTTCTTTTCGATGATTTAAGCGAATATGAGCTTTATTGGTGCCAGTGCTCGGATAAGGGCGTGCTGCGCGAGGGCACGGTTGATGTTAAAATCAAGCCGGGCACAAAGGAAATCGTTGATTTGGAATTAAACAGAATAACAAACACGGAATGCTATCTTAACCTTGCGCTTCGCACCAAGGAGGATAATGCTTGGAGCAAGGCAGGGCACATCGTTGCCGAAGAACAGTTTGTTATAAACGAATTTGAAAACACATATGATGAATTGGAGCCCGGCGAGGAGCTTGTGGTGGCCGATACTTACGGCTCGCTTCGTATTTTTACGGAGGATATAAACATCCGCTTTGAAAGGCGAGAGCGCAATCAGCTTTATTCCGTTAAGGTTGGCGGCGAGGAGCTGCTTGCCGCACCCGTTCGCCTTAATTTCTGGCGTGCGCTCACGGATAACGACAGAGGAAGCAGAGCAGGCTCAAGACTCGGCTGCTGGCGCGACGCGGGCAATGCCCCCGGAATTTATAACAACACAAAATTCTCAATAGAGGGTTATAAAATTCTTGAAAACGGCAAAAAGGTTATCGTCACCTGCGGCGCAACCGTTTGCACTCAGCCGGAATCAAAGGCAATAATGATTTACACAATCACTTCAAACGGAATAGAGGTTGATATGCAGTTCAGAGCGGGCGAGGGGCTGCCGGAAATTCCGGAGGTTTCAATGCTGTTTGAGCTGCCCGGTGATTTTGAAAACATCACTTATCTCGGCGCCGGCCCGTTTGAAAATTATATAGACAGAAAATGCGCTGCTCAAATCGGGCTTTATAATGACACCGTAACGAATATGTACACGGATTATCTGAAGCCACAGGAGTGCGGAAACCGCACGGGCGTGCGCTATGCAACGCTTGTGGGCAACAAAAAGGCAATCACATTCATTGCCGAGCCGGTTATGGAATTTAACGCAAGCCATTATCTGCCGATGCAGCTTGAAAACGCTTGGCACAAAAAGGAATTGCCGCAAAGCGATAAAACAATCGTTCGCGTTATCGCGCGCCAGCAGGGCGTCGGCGGATACGACAGTTGGGGAGCAACCTGCAACGAGCTTTATATGAATAAATCGGATAAGCTCTATCGCCTTAAATTCCAAATCAGATTTTGAATTATTTTCAGTCAGTGCCGAAAATCAGACGCGGTTTCGCTCTGCCGCAAATCGAAAAAGCGGCATAAACAAGCCGAATATCGCAACAAAAAATTAAGCGTTTCTTTAAAATCTTGACTTTTTTTGCGTTCGGAGTATAATTGTACTCACAAAATAAATGTCAAAAAATTGTATATTATAATCTACCAATATTAGAAGAGGATTAAAACAATGAGTTCTTTCAAAGAAGCCGCTATGTCTTTTGCGGTAAAAAAAGCAGTTAAATACGCTCGCAAGGATTTCGATAAAAACGCGCCCAAAATTCTTTCATTGTTGGAAGCGGCGGATGTTAAAAAGGTAAACAGAACCACTTATGCCGGCCTGCACAAGGTGCTTGACGATCCTGAAAACAACTGGATGAAATTTGCCAAATCCCTTGTGTGCGACACTAATGAGCACACCCTTGAAAAAATGATTCCGCCAATGATGAATGTGGCAATCAACAGCTATTCCAAAAGAATGGAAAGCATTGAAAAGTACGGCTGCAATGTGCCTTGGGCAATTCTTATGGATCCCACGGCTGCCTGCAATCTTAAATGCATAGGCTGCTGGGCTGCGGAATACGGCCATTCAAGCCAGCTTTCTTATGATGATTTAACAAGAATTATCAATCAGGGCAAAGAGCTTGGCACTTATATGTATCTTTACACAGGCGGCGAGCCCACAATGCGCGGAAAGGATCTTATGCGTATATGCCGTGAAAATCCGGATTGCATTTTTATGAGCTTCACAAACGGCACTTTGATTGACGACAGCTTTGCAGATGAAATCGGCGATGTCGGCAACTTCTTCCCGGCGTTCTCAATTGAAGGCTATGAAGAGGAAAACGATTTCCGCCGCGGCCAGGGCACATTTAAAAAGTGCACCGCAGCAATGAAAAGGCTTAAAGACAGAGGCATTCCTTTCGGCGCTTCTCTTTGCTACACAAGCAAAAACACCGATTTGCTTTCTTCGGATGAATATATGGATTGGCTTATCGATCAGGGCGTTAAGTTCGCTTGGTTCTTCACATATATGCCCACGGGCAACGGCGCCGTAACGGATCTTATGGTTTCTGCCGATCAGCGTGCCACAATGTATAAAAAAATGCATGAATGGCGCGAAACAAAATCCATTTTTGCTCTTGATTTTTGGAACGACGGCGAATATGTTCAGGGCTGTATCGCAGGCGGCAGGCATTATTTCCACATCAATTCAAACGGTGATTGCGAGCCTTGTGCATTTGTCCATTATTCAAATGTAAACATAAAAGAGCATTCCGTGCTTGAGGCTCTTCAAAGCCCGCTCTTTATGGAATATAAAAAGAATCAGCCTTTTAACAACAATATGCTCAGGCCGTGCCCCGTGCTTGATAATCCGGGCGCAATCAGCAAAATGGTGGCTGCTTCCGGCGCTTATTCAACAGAGATGGAGCATCCGGAATCCGCAAATGATTTGTTTGATAAAACCATTGAGCACGCAAAGCTTTGGAAAATCAAGGCAGATGAATTGTTTGACCGTGATGAATATATCGCAAAGCATGTTAAGGATGAAAATATGTATAACTTTGAGAAAACCGATGAAGAGCGTGATTTCTCCGAGTTTGTTAAAACAGAGGAATAATTTAATATTCGTTTTCAAGGGCGTATCACGGCGATACGCCCTTTTAAGCCGTTGAGAGTAACACGCCGAAGCCGCGCTGAAAATGCGCTCGGCCTGCTTTCGGCTGCTAAAGCCGTGCGGGGAATGCTTAAAATCCGCCCTGCGGCAGATAATAAATCGGAAAGGCGATGAGATATTATGCTTTTCGGCAAAAAAAGCGGCGCATATGATTATATAATAGCGGGGCTGGGCAATCCGGGTGCAAAGTATGAAATGACCCGCCACAACGCCGGCTTTCTTGCAATCGATATGCTTGCAATGAAGCAAAATAAGGAAATAAAGCGCCTTAAATTCCATGCGCTCACCTGCGATGCGGAAATAGAGGGCAAAAAATGCCTTTTGATGAAGCCGCAAACCTTTATGAATAATTCGGGCGAGGCAATCGGCGAGGCGGCAAAGTTCTATAAAATCCCGCCGCAAAATATTATTGTGTTTTCCGATGATATTTCGCTTGATGTGGGTAAAATCCGAATCAGGCGCAAGGGCTCGGCAGGCGGGCACAACGGATTAAAAAGCATCATCGCCCATCTCGGCAGCGAGGATTTCCCGCGCGTTAAAATCGGAGTGGGCAAAAAGCCGAATGCTTATATGGATTTGGCGGATTGGGTGCTCGGCAGATTTCCCAAGGAGCTTGAGCCGCAGCTTAAAGAGGCTCTTGAAAATGCCGATGGCGCAATATCGCTTATCGTGCAGGATAAATTTGACCGTGCAATGAATCTTTATAACTGATTTCAGGCAGGCAAAATGCGCTTGAAAAATTCTTTTAAGATGTGCTTTGCCTGTTTAACATAATATAATCAAAATCTGTAATGATTAAAACAAAAGGAAAAAACTATGTCTTGCTTTTCAAAAGTGTTTGAAAAGAGCGATGAATTTAAAAGCCTCGCCGGCAGCATCAATATCAATGGTGCGGCTGTCGGGGCAACGGGTGTTTCCGATGCCGTTAAGGCGCATATGATTCATTCTCTTATTCAGGAAAAAGGCGAAAAGGCCGTAATAATTATGCCGGATGAGGCATCCGCCGTTCGCATGAGCGAAAATTTGGGCGCCGTGCAGGCAGGCGTGCTTTTTTACCCCGCGCGCGAATTCACTTTTCAGCATGTGGCAGGCGTCAGCAGGGATTTTGAGCATATCCGCCTCGGCGTGCTCTCAAAAATCATAAATGAGGAATACACGGCAATCGTGTGCTCCGTTAATGCCGCCACACAGCTTACAATGCCGCCGCAAGAGCTGAAAAAGCGCACAATCGTCATAAAAAGCGGCGCGCAAATTGATTTTGATTCTCTTGTTTCACGCCTTGTTTTTGCGGGCTACAGCCGCTATGAGCAGGTGGACGGCACCTCGCAATTTGCCATAAGGGGCGGAATTATAGATATTTTTCCGCCGGGTGCGTCCGAGCCGGTGCGTATTGAGCTTTGGGGCGATATGGTGGATTCGATTTCGTCTTTTGATATTTCAACTCAGCGCAGAACGGGCAATCTTTCGGAAATAGAGCTTATTCCGGCCACGGAAGTGCTGTTTGAATCAAACGAAAAATTCATAAAAAAGCTTCGTGCTCTTGCCGAATCGCTCAAAGGAAAGGCAATTAAGGCAAGAGAGGGAATCTATGCGGATATAGACAGCCTTGAAAGCGGCGTTTCGCTGCCGTGCTGCGATAAATATATGCCTCTTGCCTATGAAAGCAGCGGAATATTCGATTATCTTTCCGGCTTGCTTTTTGTTTGCGAAAGCTCAAAGGTTAAGGAGCGCAGCCAAAACTCCGAAAGGCTTATGCTGGAGCAGATAAAATGGTATCTTGAGGACGGCACTTTGTGCAAGGGCCTTGATAAATATCAGCTCGGATTTGAAGAACTCAGGCAAATATATTCTTCACACGGCGCGGTGTATCTCGATTCGCTGCCGCGCGGCTCGTTTGACACTCCCGTTGCGCATCTTTCAAGCTTTGCCGTTCAAAGCTTTAATGCCTGGAGCGGAAAAACAGAGGATTTGAAGGAGGATATCGCGCCGCTTCTTAAAAACGGCTACACCGTTTGCGTTATGGCGGGAACGGCAAGAAGTGCAAAGGCGCTTGCCTATGATTTGAACGACGACGGTATAAATGCCGTGTTTTCAAACGGATATCCTCTTGAATTTCAAAAGGGAGCCGTAACCGTAACCACGGGCACAATCACCGCCGGCTTTGTGCTTCCCGCTGCCAAATTTGCGCTTATAACCCATATGAAAGCGCAAATGCAAAAAGCCAAAAAGCACAAGGCAAATGCAAAAAATGCCATTCATTCGCTTGATGAACTGAGCGTTGGCGATTATATTGTTCACAATGTTCACGGCATCGGTATTTTCGAGGGTATTCACGCGCTTGAATTAAACAAGGTTAAAAAGGATTATATTAAAATTTCCTATGCAAAGGGCGATGTGCTTTATGTGCCGGTTACCCAGCTTGATCTTGTTTCAAAATATATCGGCCCCGGCGAAAGCAACAATGTTAAAATAAATCGCCTCGGCGGCAACGAATGGAAAAAGGCAAAGGCAAAGGTGCGTGCGTCCGTTAAGGATATGGCAAAGGAGCTGATTGCTCTTTATGCAAAGCGAATGAGCACAAAGGGCTATGCCTTTTCGGAGGATACGGATTTTCAGCGCGATTTCGAGCTTAGATTTGCATATGACGAAACAGATGATCAGCTTCGTTGCTCGGAGGAAATCAAGCGTGATATGGAGCGCTCCGTGCCCATGGAGCGCCTTTTGTGCGGCGATGTCGGCTTCGGCAAAACGGAGGTTGCGCTTCGCGCCGCGTTTAAGTGCATAACAGAGGGCAAGCAGTGCGCGCTGCTGGTGCCGACAACGGTGCTTGCAATGCAGCATTTCAACACGGCAAAATCAAGAATGGAAGCATTCCCCGTTAAAATCGAAATGCTTTCGCGCTTTGTTTCGGCGGCAAAGCAAAAAGAGGTTATTAAAGGGCTTGAGAACGGCAGCGTTGATTTCCTTATCGGCACGCACCGCATTATCGGCAAGGATATTAAATTCCGCGATCTCGGCCTGCTTATTATAGATGAGGAGCAGCGCTTCGGCGTTGCGCAAAAAGAAAAGCTGAAGCAAAAATTCCCGCGCGTTGATGTGCTCACCCTTTCCGCCACGCCGATTCCGCGCACGCTTAATATGGCGCTCAGCGGCATTAGGGATATGAGTGTTATCGAGGAGGCACCGGGCGATCGCTACCCCGTGCAAACATATGTTACGGAATATGATTTCGGCATGCTTGTTGAGGCTATGGAAAAGGAACTTGCCCGCGGCGGCCAATGCTATTATCTGCATAATAATATCGAAACGATAGAGCACACGGCGGTTAAAATCAAAAAGGCAATTCCGGATGCAAATGTGGGTATTGCCCACGGCAGAATGACTCAGGAGCAGCTTTCCGATGTGTGGGCGGCACTGCTGAACGGCGAAATAGATATTTTGGTGTGCACCACCATCATAGAAACCGGCATTGATGTTTCAAATGTAAACACGCTCATCATCGAAAATGCCGATCGCATGGGCCTTGCCCAGCTGCACCAAATCAGGGGCAGAGTCGGCAGAAGCGCCCGCCGCGCCTACGCTTATCTCACCTTCACCCGTGGCAGAGAGCTCAGCGATGTTGCGCAAAAAAGGCTTGAAGCCATCAGGGAATATACGGAATTCGGCAGCGGCTTTAAAATTGCAATGCGTGATTTGGAAATAAGGGGCGCCGGCTCGATTCTCGGAAATCGCCAACACGGGCATATGGAATCCGTTGGTTATGATATGTATTTAAAATTGCTCGGCGATGCCGTTGCCGAGGAAAAGGGCGAGCTTAAAGAGGGCGAGGAGCAGGCGGAATGCCTTATCGATTTGCCGATTGAGGCTCACATTCCGGATGATTATATTGAATCAACTCCGCAAAGGCTTTCAATGTATAAGCGCATTGCCGCAATTCGCACGGGCGCGGATGCAAACGATGTGCGCGATGAGCTTTGTGACCGCTTCGGCACGCCGCCGGAATCAATAAACGGCCTTATTGAAATTTCGCTTTTGCGCAATTCCGCCGCAAGTCTCGGCGTTTATGAAATCGCGCAGAGAAACGGCTCTGTGTTGCTGTATATGAACGAGCCGGATGTGCGCTATGCCGTTGAACTTAATAAGGTTATGAAGGGCAGGGTGCTGCTTTCCGCTTCCAAAAAAGCATATATCGCCGTTAAACTTGGCACAGAATCATCGCTTGAAACGGTGCGCACGGCTTTGGAACTTATGCATCAGGCAAAGCGCAATTTTGATAAAAATTAAGCCGGTGCGAAAATGCTGTTGTAACAAAAATTAAAATTTTGCATAAATAAAAACACCTCGGGCATAATGCTTTTGAGGTGTTTTTTATGTCGTCAGAATCAAATTCAAAAAAGGCGGGCAAAAATCTGAAAGCGCTTTTTTCTGTTATATGCGTTTCGGTTATTGCCCTGGGCGTTATAGTTTATGTTTCCACAAAGCCGGCAAAGGATGTGAATGAGCCTACAACCGTGCAGGAAACAACGCAGGTGCAGCGCTCCGTTACCGTGGAGGACACAACTGCGCCCACAACCGCCGCAGAAACCACGGCGCAGCCCAAAACCGAGCCGGAAAGCACATCCATGCTTCAATCGGAAAACAACACACCCTATAAAGGCGTTTATCAATATCCGCTCGGCGAAACCGTGGTGCAGGGCTATTCGCAGGAATTAACGAAAAACGAAACCATGGGCGATTATCGCAGCCACACCGCGGTTGATTTTAAGGGCGGCGCGGGCGAAAGCGTTGTTGCCGTGAACAACGGCGTTGTGCTTGATGTTTATAACGACGCAATGCTCGGCATGGTTGTGGAAATAGACCACGGCGGCAAACTTGTGGCAAAATATTGCGGGCTTGATTCCGTAAGCGTTTCAAAGGGCGGCAGTGTTAAATCCGGGCAGGAAATCGGCAAGCTCGGCTCGGTGCCGTTTGAGGCAAGCCTTGAAAGCCATTTGCATTTTGAAACCAAGCTTGATGGGGAATATGTTGACCCGCTCACGGTTATGGGAAAAACGGAATAGTGCCGCAAGAAGCAAAGTCGAAAAAGAACTATAAATCAAAGCAAATGCGGCAAAAATAAAATACGGCAAAAATAAAAAAGGAGTCCGACGGACTCCTTTAATTTTTTTATTAAATCAGATTAGTCTGCACTGTAAGGCATAAGAGCAATCTGGCGAGCGCGCTTAATTGCGGTCGTAAGCTCTCTCTGATGCTTTGCGCAGGTACCCGTTACTCGGCGGGGAAGAATTTTAGCTCTTTCAGATGTGTATCTGTTAAGCTTTGCAATATCTTTATAATCAATGCATTCGCATTTGTCCACGCAAAACTGGCAAACTTTTCTGCGGCCTTTTCTTGCGCCGCCCTTATTATATGCCATGTCGGTTCCTCCTTAAATTAAAATGGTAAATCGTCATCGTCGTCAACAATCTCTTCAAAATCGCTGTTGCTTGCCGAGGCATAGCTCGGTGCCGGCTGGCTGTAAACAGGATTTGAATTAGAGCCGTTTTCCGCTTTTGAGCCGCAGAAAGAAACGTTGTTTGCCACAACGGTAACAGATTTTCTCTTATTTCCGTTATTATCTGTATAACTGTCTGTTTGAATAGAACCTTCAACGGCAATCATAGAGCCTTTGCGGAAATAGCGGGAAATGAATTCGGCAGTTTGGCGCCAGGCTGTAACATCAATAAAATCGGCTTTTCTTTCTTCGCCTGATTTTTGATAATTCCTGTCGCACGCAACCTGAAAGCGAACCACGGAAACACCGGTCGGTGTTGTGCGCAATTCGGGATCAAAGGTAAGCCTGCCCATGATCACAACAGAATTAATCATAGCCGTGCCTCCGATTATTCGCCTTTTGCAACGATAAGTGAACGAAGCACGCCGTCTGTAATGTTAATTACACGGTCAAGCTCTGCCGGGAAGTTCTCATCACATTCAAACTGAGCAACAACATAGAAACCCTCTGTTTCGTAGTTGATGGGATATGCGAGCTTGCGCTTGCCCCACTCCTCAACTTCGCCGAGAGTGCCGTGCTTGCCGATCATGTCAATGAATTTTGCTTTGAGAGCCTCAACTGCTTCCTCGCCTTTAGAGAGAGAAAGAACCAATACGAGTTCATACTTTTTCAATGCCATTTTTAAGCACCTCCTTTTGGACTTTTGGCCCGAAGCCCCGCTTCGAGCAAGGATTGCCGCCCATTGAGCAGCTTATGTATTATAGCAGAGTTGTGCCGCCGTGTCAAGAGCAGAGTTTTAATTGCTTTTTTTCGGCGAAATTTTGCTTTGATTTTTCAAAAGCACGCTCTTTGTCGGGCAACAAACGGCGCAGCGGCACTTTTTTGCGATAAAAATCCCCTTTCGCAAAAAGCAAAAGGGGAAAGATTTTAAGATGATATGCGCATTAAAATAAGCGGTTTTCCTTTGCGGCGGCTTAAAGCAGGCTCACAACAAGATCGCCCATTTGCGCCGTGTTCACGGGCTTAAAGCCATCCTCGTAAATATCCGGTGTGCGCGCTTTTGTAAGTGCGGCGTCAACCGCTTTTTCGATTGCGTCGGCCGCCGCTGCTTCGCCAAAGGTGTAGCGCAGCATCATTGCGCCTGAAAGAATTGTTGCAAGCGGATTTGCTTTGCCCTCGCCGGCAATGTCCGGTGCGGAGCCGTGGATAGGCTCATAAAGGCCGAAGGTGCCCTCTGCAAGAGATGCCGATGCAAGCATTCCGATTGAGCCGGAAATCATTGATGCCTCATCCGAAAGAATGTCTCCGAAAATGTTGGAGGTAACGATTGTGTCAAACTGAGCGGGATTGCGCACAAGCTGCATTGCGCAGTTGTCAACATACATATAAGAAACCTCAACCTCGGGATAATCCTCGGCGGTTTCCTCCATCACCTTTCTCCAAAGCCTTGAGGAATCAAGCACGTTTGCCTTGTCTACGCAGGTGAGCTTTTTGCCCCTCTTCATTGCGTATTCAAAGCCGGCTTTCACAATTCTTTTGATTTCCGGATAGGTGTATCTTTCCGTGTCGTATGCGCCGACAACGCCGTTTTCCTCGTAAGTGCCTCTGTCGCCGAAATAAATTCCGCCCGTAAGCTCGCGAACGATAAGAATGTCAAGCCCGTTGCCTATGATTTCTTCTTTAAGCGGAGATGCGGATTTAAGCGGCGCAAAAATTTTTGCGGGGCGCAGATTTGCAAATAATCCCAAATCCTCCCTTATTGAAAGCAGACCCTTTTCCGGCCTGTTGCTGCCGGGCTGATTATCCCATTTCGGGCCGCCTACCGCGCCGAGCAAAACAGCGTCCGAAGCCTTGCAGGCCTCTGCCGTTTCTTTGGGATAGGGCACGCCGGTTGCGTCAATTGCGCAGCCGCCGAGCAGCTGATAATTGTAATCAAATTCAAAACCGAATTTTTTGCCTGCCGCATCAAGCACCTTGATGCATTCATCAACTATTTCCGGGCCGATACCGTCGCCCTTTAACACTGTGATTTTGTAATTTTTCATATTTTGCCTTTCTGTGTTCGGCAATCCGCCGAAAGAAATTGTTTGAGCTTTTTGCGTGCTTTTTTCAGCGCCTCAGCATTTATCGAATATGCCGGGCATTGTGTCGTCGCGCATTGTGTCTTTTTGATCGCGGTTGATTGCGCAGATAATGCCCTTCATTGAAGCGTAGCCGATGTTGTGCGAAACGCCTATGCCGAAAATGTCTTTTCCTTGCGGATTTTTAATGTGAATATATGAAATGGCCTTTGAATCGGAACCGACCGAAATTGCATGCTCGCTGTAATCCACAAATTCATAGCATGCAAGTCCCGCCTTGTTCATGGCATCGCAAAATGCGCCGATTGGGCCGGAGCCGTAGCCCTCTGTTTTAACGGGTTCGTTGTCTTTGTATTTAAGCTCACCGGTGAAATGAACGTTTGTAAGCTCCTCGCTTTCGCTCTTTTCCTCCGTGATTTTGTAATTAAGCAGTCTGTAAGGGCCGCAAACATTTCTGTATTCCTTTTGGAACAAATCAAAAATTTCATCGGGCTGCAGCTCCTTGCCGGAATCGTCGCAAGCCTTTTGCACAATTGCACTGAATTCGCCCTGCATTGCCTTCGGCATTTTAATTCCGTAATCGTTTGCAAGAATAAATGCCATTCCGCCCTTGCCGCTTTGAGAATTTATGCGCACAATAGGCTCATATTCTCTGCCAACATCGGCAGGGTCAATCGGCAAATAGGGAATTTCCCAATAATCGGAATTGCTTTGCTCCATATACATTTTGCCTTTATTGATAGCGTCTTGGTGAGAGCCTGAAAAAGCAGTAAACACAAGCTCGCCTGCATATGGCCAGCGAGGCGGCACCTTCATTTTGGTGGTGCGCTCGTAAATGTCTTTAATCTTGTTTATATCGTGGAAATCAAGCTCGGGGTCAACTCCCTGAGTCCACATGTTAAGTGCCAATGTAACCATGTCAACATTGCCGGTGCGCTCTCCGTTGCCGAAAAGCGTGCCCTCAACTCTGTCTGCTCCCGCCATAAGTGCAAGCTCCGTTGCGGCAACGCCCTCGCCTCTGTCGTTATGTGGGTGCAGCGAAATGATTGCGCAGTCGCGGTTTTTGATGTGGCGGCAGAAATATTCGATTTGGTCTGCATAGCCGTTCGGAGTGGAGCATTCCACCGTGGAGGGCAGGTTAAGAATAATCGGGTTTTCGGGCGTGGGCTGCATAACCTTCATAACCTCTTCGCAAATCCAAACGGAATTGTCAATCTCGGTGCCCGTGAAGCTTTCGGGCGAATATTCATATCTGATATTCATATCCGGATTGCGCTTTAATTCCTCGTCCGTAAGCTGCTTGATAAGCTTTGCGCCGTTTACGGCGATATCGATAACTCCCTGCATATCTGTTTTGAAAACAACCTTGCGCTGCAGCGTGGAAGTTGAATTGTAAAAATGAACTATAACATTTTTTGCGCCCTTGATAGCCTCAAATGTTTTTTTGATAAGGTGTTCGCGCGCCTGCACCAGCACCTGAATCGTAACATCGTCGGGAATATAGTTTCCTTCAATCAGCGTGCGCAAAATTTCATATTCTGTTTCCGAGGCAGACGGAAATCCAACCTCAATCTCTTTAACGCCTATGTTGACAAGCGTTTGGAAAAGCTCTAATTTTTCCTGCAAGTTCATCGGGTCCACAAGTGATTGGTTGCCGTCTCTCATATCAACGGAGCACCAAATCGGCGCCTTGGTAATTACTTTGTCCGGCCAAGTTCTGTCCGGCAGGTTAATCGGCTTAAACGGAATGTATTTTTTGTATCCTTCAAGCATTTTCAAAACTCCTTTCTCGGTAAAAGGGCATAAAAAATACGCCCCATTTGATATAGGGGCGTAGAAATAACTACACGGTACCACCCTACTTCGGCAAACAACGTTTGCCCTTTAGCATCATTTAATGCCTCAACCGATAACGCGGTTAAGCGTCCGCCCCTATTTGAAATTCAAAGCGGCAACTCCGCAGAGAGCTATGCATCATGATTTTCGTATCGGCTTTCACCTGCCGCCGACTCTCTGCCACGACTAATAATGATCTTTTTCTGCTTCACAGTCTTTTTTGGGTAATATTAATTTGTAAAGTAATTATAACACAGTATTCTCAAAAGTCAACCCCGCGTCGAAACAAACTTCGTGCCGATGCAATTTGCTTCGCAAATCGCAAAAAGCACTGTGATTGTTTCTCCTTTCCCCAAAATGCCGAGGCATTTCGTGGGGCACGAATAAGAGATAAAGCGTGCGGAATTTATTTGCTTAATAAAAACAAAAGCGGCGCACGATGATGCGCCGCCTGCTTGCGATATGCAATATATAATTGTATGGATTAAATTTTGGAATAGCCGTAGCCGTTTACAATCGCCTTAACTGGCATGCTCTGCTTGCAAAGCGGGCAATCATGGCTGTTGTAAACCTCATAGCTCGGCACATCATCCTCGGTGAAAATCGTGTTCACCTCAAGGCCGCAAATTTCTTTCGTTGCGCTGAATGCTGCGGAAACGCCCACTGCCTCGCCGCCGTAGTAGCTTATGCTTTCAATTGCGCGTTCAACCGTTTTTCCGCTTGTGATGCAGGAAATCAGCACAAGCACCTTTTTTCCCTGAATCATTCTGATAAGGTTATCGCGGAAAATGATATTGCCTGTGGCGTCATATTCTGGGCCCAAAACGCAAATATCGGAATCGGGATTCGGCGCAAGCATGCTCGGCCTTGCAAGCTCGTGAGCCAAATATGCGCCGAGTGCCTGTGTTTCGTAAAGGCACAAAACAGAGTCCACATGAATATCGCGCTCAATGTAATACTGCGCCAAAAGCATGGCGGCATCAACGGAAACCTTGTGATTGTGCTTAATATCCGATGTGCCCACATAGCAGTTTATGTGCGCGTTTGCGGTTATAAAATGCCCCATATTGGCATGGATGAAAACATCCTCATCCCTGTCGGAGGTGATTGTGATAATATTTTCCATAAAATCAATCCTTTTCGGTTTGTTTATTTTAGTTTACTATATAAATATTAACATTTCAACGGGTTTCATAATAAAAAAACAAGCCGCCTATTTGGTAATATTAAACAAATTTATGAAAAATATGTGCTTTTGTGGCGCACCCCGGGGGGCGCAGCGTCTTGCGCGGATTTGCTTTTTCGCTGTGTCTCACGCGGCCGAACACCGCGGCGGCAGGGCTTAATTTATGTAGTCGCACCAAGCGGAATTAACCTTGTTTGCCGTTTTCAGGCAATATATCAGGCGGTTGTTTACCGCGCTTTTGGCGCTTTCTATGTGGCGACTCACCGTGGGCTGTGAAAGGTGCAGCTTTTCGGCTATTTCCTTTTGGGTCAGCTTATCGCCGTATTTCATTTTAAGGCATTTTTGCTGCCGCAGGGTAAGCTCATTTTTTATTATTTGCGGCAAAACGCTGCAAAGTGCCTGCCGCCCGGCTGATTGGCCGTTCATCTCGCCGCCGAAATTATCGGCGGGGCTTTTGTAATATTTTTCAATTAAGTCCGGCTTCATTTTCGTCCTCTTTGTAATAATCGGCAAGCATAACGGCAATGATTTTGCACTGGCTTGCCATATCATAATATGTTTTTATTTTTCTGCGCAGCAAATAAAGGTCTTCGCCCTTGTAAACACAAAGAAGCGGCCGCAAGCCTTCGATTTTTGCACAGAGCAAATCGTATTGATGTTCGTATTCACCTGCAAGTTCGTTAATTGAAATCATATTTTTACCTCCTGTTTTTTTTGCTTAAAGCCGTAAAAATCGGGGCGGTTCGGCTTTTACTCTTTTTATGATAGAGGAACATATGTTCGATGTCAATAAAAATGCACTCATTCGACTTGTTCGGCGCAAAAAACTCGGAGAACAGTCCTATTATTTACCCTATGGTGAAATTTTTTTGAAAATAAAAAGGGATAAAAAAGCCTGCCTTGTGCTTGCGTGAAAAACATCGGCGGCTCACTCCGTAAAGAAAAATGCGGTTTAAGGTTTCCGGGCTTTGCCGTTTGCCTCATTTGCCGAGCAGGTGCAAACTGCGCCCCAACGAGTGAATAATCACTTATTGGCAATGTTGTGTAAAAATTTTTATTTCCGCGCTTGACAAATTGTGCAATCTGGAGTATACTTAGTTCACCTTGAATGCGGAGCCGCAACCGCATCAAGTATCTTGTCCTCCTATAGTTTGTTATAGACAGAGAGGGGAAAGGCAGTGTGTTATACACTGCCTTTCTTCGTTTTGCGGGCTTTTCGTTTATATAATCGGGCGATAAAGCCGCGGCTGTTTTAAAGGGCTTTGCCCACCTCGGCCAACTCCCGTTAAGCGCCGTCCCTATTTATTTTATGAATTTTTGCGCTTTGCGTTAATGCCGCAGAGATTTTTAGGCGGAAAAAGCACCGCGCATTTGCATTTTACGGCGTGCGCGGTGCTTTGCTTTTGTTGTATTAAATTGTGTTTGGAAACGGCGCTGCGCGATTGAGCTTTGCCGTGCCGCCTGCCGCCGTGTTTTCCGTATGTTTGTTTCGGCTTTGCCGTCGAGGCAGGCAAAAATGATTTTTCACAGCGCAAGCAGCATTATAAAGCTGATGATATACATTATCGCATAAAGCGCGGGCTGGTGCAAAAGGTAAATCCAAAGGCTGTTTTTGCCCGCTTTTTGCAGGAATTTGCAGCGGCTTTTGTAAAGCGCTTCAGGAAATGCCCCCGCCTCGGCATATCTGCCTATGAACGCGCCGGTTAAAAACATAAAAAGCCACGGAAGCAGCGGAAAATAATCAGCCGAAAAGAAATCGTCGCCGAAAAATCCGAGCGGGCAAAGCAAATTGCTTTTATAGAGTGAATCAGGCAGCTTGATAAGGCCGAAAAGCAGGCTGTGCGCGCTTACGGAATAGGTTAAAATAAAAAGCAAAACGCAGATGAGCATGCCTATTCCCGCAGGGCATTTTTTCAGAGGGCGCTGCAAAAGCCCGCCGATTATCATGCAACAGCCGAGGCAGGAAAGAATTCCGAAATAAATTTCCGCTCCCTCAATTCCGATTGCCGGCATTATAACGGCGGTAACGATTGAAACCGCCGCGCCGCAGGCGAGCACGATAAAGCCGCGCTTAACCGTGTTGAGCGAAAGGTGCGAGCATATGCCGCTGGTGATTATGAAAATGCCCCAAAAAAGCGGCTGAAAATAACACAAAAAATCAAAAATTCTGTATCCCCAATCAAGCTTCAGCACAAAGCCGATATCGTAAAACATATGGTGAAACACCATGCAGATAATCGCAAAGCCCCTAAGCTCATCAAGAAAATAAATTCTGCGAATCCCGTTTTTCATTCCGCAGCCTCCGAAAAAATTGCTTAAAAATTTACTGATTTGCAATATTGTAACACATAAATGCTCATAATGCCACATTCAGATTATTGTATTCAAATTTAAAATGTGTTATAATGGCTTTATATCAGTATTTATAATATTTAAATTATATGTTTACGGAGATTTTTAATTATGAAAGAAATTCAATTAAACGCCGAGGCCTCCGTTTCGCTTGAGGTAACGGATGATAACACAGCGGTTGCCGCCGGCAGCGGCTCGCTTCGCGTGCTCGGCACGCCGTTTATGATTGCGCTTATGGAAAAAGCCACCTGCAATGCGGTGCACGAATTCCTGGAATTCGGCGAAACCACCGTTGGCACCTGCATTTCCGTTTCCCACGATAAGGCAAGCGGAGTGGGCGAAATCGTAACGGCTTTTGCAAAAATCACCGCGGCAGAGGGCAGAAAAATCACCTTTTCCGTTTATGCCGAAAATGAAAGCGGCGATGTTATCGGCAAAGGCGTTATAGAGCGCTTTGTTGTGAAAAGCGAAAAGTTTTTAAGCAAGGTTTACGGCGATTAACCCCTAACTGGAGATTTGATTATGAATTATAAAGCGGTTATATTTGATTTTGACGGCACTGTTTGCCAAACGGGTGAGGGAATCCGAAAAAGCGCAGCATATGCGCTTGAATCCATGGGCTTTCCCGTGCCGGAGGATGAAAACGAACTGAATTTCTTTATCGGCCCGCCGCTTCTTGTTACCTTTCAGGAAAGATACGGCGCCGATCCGCAAACGGCGGAGGAACTTGTTAAAAAATACAGGGAGCGCTACACTAATATAGGCGTTTACGAAAGCGAGCCTTACGACGGCATTGAGCAGCTTTTGCAGGCCCTTAAACAGGATGGCTTAAAAATAGGCATAGCATCGTCTAAGCCGAAAAAATATATCGAAACCCTGCTTGAAAGAGACGGCTTAATTAAATATTTTGACAGTGTTTGCGGAGTCAGCTTCACTGTGGATTGCGAATCAAAGGCCAATATAATCGGCCGCTGCATGAAAGAGCTTAATTCCCCGCCCGAGGAAACAATGATGGTGGGCGATAAAAGATACGATATAGAGGGCGCCAAGGCAAACGGAATGCTTTCTGTGGGCGTGCTTTGGGGCTATGGCTCAAAGTTTGAATTTATTGAGGCGGGCGCGGATTTCATTGCGGAAAAAATCGCGGATGTGGAATCGATTGCGCTCGGCTATTTTGAGCAAACAGAGGAATCAAACGGAATTTTCAACGGCCGAATTATCACCGTGCACGAAGATACCGTTAAGCTGGTGGACGGCACTCTTGCAAAGCGCGAAATCGTGGCGCACAACGGCGGCGTTGCGATAATCGGCTTAACTGAAAATAACGAAGTGCTTATGGTGCGCCAATTCCGCGCGCCTTACAAGGAAACCATTTATGAAATTCCCGCAGGCAAGCTTGAAAAGGGCGAGGATCCTTATGAAGCCGCCGTGCGCGAATTCGGCGAGGAATGCGGCTGCAAGGCCAAGGTGTTTAAGTACATCGGCGAATTATATCCCACACCGGGATATTGCGGCGAAATTATCAGGCTTTATTATGCCGCCGATTTGGAATACGGCGAGCAGCATCTTGATGAGGACGAAAATTTGGATGTTTATAAAATCCCGCTTGAGGAGGCGTTTGAACGCTGTATGAGCGGCGAATTTAAGGATGCCAAAACGCAAATAGGAATAATGAAAATCAGGGAAATGATAAAAAATGGCAGCATATCTTGATAACAGTGCCACCACAAAGCCGTGCCCGCAGGCGGTTGAGGCAATCAATCGCATGCTCACGCAAAATTTTGCAAATCCCTCCAGCCTGCACGGCCCCGGAATAGAGGCCGCAAAGGAAATAATTGCCGCAAGGCAGGCACTTGCAAATGCGCTTTCCTGCGAAAAGGAAGAAATCTTTTTTACCAGCGGCGCAACGGAGGCAAATAACCTTGCGCTTTTCGGTGCCGCGGAGGCGGGCAGGCGCAGGGGAAACAGAATAGTTATCTCGGCAATAGAGCATGAAAGCGTGCTTCAGGCGGCGGATGAGCTTGAAAAGCAGGGCTTTGAGGTTGTTCGCCTTATGCCGGATGAATTCGGCTGCATTTCCGCCGGCGATATGGCAGAGGCGATAAACGAGAAAACCATTCTTGTTTCGATTATGTATATAAATAATGAAGTCGGCTCGATAATGCCGGTTGAAAAAATAAAAAAAATCGTGCAAATGAAAAATGCGCCTGCACTTGTGCATATAGATTGCGTGCAGGCATTCGGAAAGGTGCCCGTTTGCCCCAAAAAGCTTGGGGCGGATCTGCTTTCCGTTACGGCGCACAAAATTCACGGCCCAAAGGGCTGCGGCGCGCTTTATATCAAAAAAGGTGTTCGCATTGTGCCGCGCGTCTTCGGCGGCGAGCAGGAAAAGAAAATCCGCCCCGGCACGGAGGCGGCTCCGCTTATCGCGGGCTTCGGCGCGGCGGTAAATGCCCTGCCGGATATTAAAAAGCAAAGTGCTGAAATTGCGGCTTTAAACGCTTATGCAAAAAGTAAGCTGCTGGAAATTCCGGGCATTAAATTCAACAGCGGCGAAAATGCGTCGCCTTATATTTTGAATGTGTATATTCCCACCTTTATGCGCAGCCAAACCGTTGTGCAGGAGCTTTCGGCGGAATACGGCGTTTATGTGAGCAACGGCTCGGCATGCGCCAAGGGCAAAAAAAGCCATGTGCTTGCCGCAATGCACCTGCCCGATGAAACAGCCGATAAAAGCATTCGCATCAGCTTTTCAAGGGAAAGCACGGCGGCGGATTGCGATGAGCTTTGCGCGGCAATTAAAGATTTGGTAAATAAACACCCGAGGTAAATATGAAAGAAATTATACTTGTTAAAAACGGAGAATTAGTGCTTAAAGGGCTTAACAGAAGCTCTTTTGAAGATGTGCTTATTAAAAATATGCGCCGCCATCTGGAGGATTTGGGCGAATTTAAATTCACCAAAAGCCAATCCACCGTTATGGTTGAGGCGCCGGATGAGGACACGGATTTGGACGACGCCGCCGAAAGGCTTGAAAAGGTTTTCGGCATTGCGGCGCTTTCAAGAGCCGCCGTGTGCGAAAAGAATATGCAAAGCATAATCAAAACCGCGCGCGAATATTTGGAAGATGAGCTTTTGCTTGCCAAAACCTTTAAGGTGGAGGCTAAAAGAAGCGATAAGAAATTCCCTCTTAAATCGCCCGAAATTTGCCGCGAGCTCGGAGGGGCGCTGCTTAAAAGCTTTAATCATTTAAAGGTGGATGTGCATAATCCCGATGTTGTCGTAACCGTTGAGGTGCGCGATAATCATGCGTTTGTGCGCGGAAACAACATTAAGGGCGCAGGCGGTATGCCAACGGGCACAAGCGGCCGCGGCGCAATTCTTATCAGCGGCGGAATTGATTCGCCCGTTGCGGCCTATATGATGGCAAAAAGGGGAATTCAGCTTGTGGCAATCCACTTTGCTTCCCCGCCTTACACAAGCGAGCTTGCCGAAATGAAGGTGCTTGATCTTTTGCGCAGGGTTGCAGCCTACAGCGGCACTATCACCACCTTTGTGGTGCCCTTCACCGAAATTCAGGAGGCTATCAGGGATTTCTGCCCGGAGGAATATTTCACCCTCGTTATGCGCCGCATAATGATGAAAATAAGCTGCGATATCGCAAAGCAGCAAAATTGCCTTGCGCTTATCACGGGCGAAAGCCTCGGCCAGGTTGCAAGCCAAACAATTCACGCGCTCGGCTGCACGGATGCGGTTTCGGATTTGCCCGTGTTCCGCCCGTGTATCGGCATGGATAAGGATGAAATTATTGCAATTTCCAGAAAGATAGACACCTTTGACACTTCCATTCAGCCGTATGAGGATTGCTGCACGGTGTTTACTCCTAAACATCCGCGCACCCGCCCGAAGCCGCAGGATGTTGAGTCCGCAGAGGCTAAAATAGACGGGCTTGAGGAAATGATAAAAAGAGCGGAGGTCGGCGCGCGTAAGCTGTTTATCAAATAATTCGCGCCGCTGTGGCTATGAGCGAAAACAATAACAATCAAAACGAAAAAAATAAAACCGATATTGATGAGCTTTTGCGCGATTTCGGAAGGCAAAAGGATGCTCACCGCGAAAGCTTCGGCGAAATAGAGCCGCCGAAGCGCAGTAAAAGGCAGGGCGGCAATTCTGATTTTCAAAGCACCGAAGCATCGCCGGGCACGCAAAAAAAGCGCGATAAAGCAAAGCAAAAAAGCGCGCGAAAAAAATCGCCGAAGGATTTTAAAACCGCGGCAAGGGCTCTTTTTGCAGGGCTTGCGGCTCGGTTTAAATCACTCGGCAAAAAGGCAAAAATCGTAATCTGCGCCTGCATTGCCGCCGTGCTTGCCGTTGCAATCGCCGTCACGGCGGTTTCGGCTTCCAAAACGGCATATTTGCGCCAATATAAAAAGGAATATCCCGATGTGGATTTCCCCGCGGGTATTCGCGAATCGTTTTGCGAGCAGTATGCGGGGCAAAGCTCCACCGTGGGCAAAATCACAATAGCGGGCTGCGAATATTCGGGCTGGATTTTAAGCACAAAAAGCATCGGTAATGCTGCGCTCGATAAAAATAGCTCTGCCGAGGAGCCGGATTGGATAACAACGGTTTATCTGCCGCAGTCGGCAAATATCGAAAAGGCCTTTTCAAGCTCGGAATCCTATATAAAAACCGACCAAGGCGTGGTGTATTCCACTCTTTTTAATGATTACAACTATAATATAATCGGTGCGTTTTATGTTAACACAAACGCTAAGGACGACGGCGGCTATGTTTTTCCCTATAACACCGCAAAAAAAATGACGGGTTCGTCTTTTTCTCAGTTTTCGGATGAGCTTTCGCACCGCTTTCTTTACAATTCCGATTATAAACTCAAATATAATAAAGATAAGCTTATTATGCTTGTGGGCAGTTCAAGCGTTTACCCCGATTTCAAGTTTGTTGCCGTGGGGGTATTAAACGGCAAGGCTCAGGTAAACGCAAAGGCAAACGATCAAATCCAGTATCCGCAGGCGTGGTATGATAAAAACAATCAATCAAATCCTTACAGATTTTCAATCGGATGGTATCCCACGGTTTATTCCGATTCTTCGGAAAAGGAAACCGCCGTGCTTTCTGCAAGGGATTATTGATAATTAACAGGGAGGAAAAATTTATGTATGACATTGCTGTTGTTGGGGGAGGCATAATCGGCGCTGCCTGTGCTTATACGCTCAGTAAGTATAAGCTTAAAATAGCCGTTCTTGAAAAGAAGAACGATGTGTGCTGCGGCACAACAAAGGCAAACAGCGCCATTATCCACGCGGGGTATGATCCGCATCCCGGCACAAAAATGGCGCGCTTAAACGTGCGCGGTTCCGAAATGGCAGAGGGCATTTGCAAAAAGCTTGATGTGCCTTATGAGCGAATCGGTTCGCTTGTTGTTGCTTTCTCGGAGGAGGAGGCAAAAACCGTTGAGCAGCTTTATGAAAGAGGCTGTGCAAACGGAGTTAAAGGCCTTGAAATTTGGAATAAGGAAACGCTTTCGGCAAATGAGCCTCAGCTTTCCGATAAGGCGGTTTGCGCTTTGTATGCGCCGAGCGCCGCAATAGTAAATCCTTGGGAATACGGCCTTGCCATGGCAGAGGTTGCCGTGCAAAACGGCGCAGAGGTTAAGCTTAATTTTGATGTTTGCGATATTCAAAAAAGCAGCGATTGCTGGAAAATCAAATCGGCATCAGGCGAGGAAATCGAAGCCAAGTATGTTATCAATGCAGCAGGTGTAAATTGCGATGAAATCCACAATATGGTTGCTCCTGCCGATTTTGAGGTTGAGCCGTCCGCAGGCGAATATTATTTGCTTGATAAGTGCGAGGGCGGCAGAGCAAGACACGTTATATTCCAGTGCCCGAATAAGGACGGTAAGGGCGTTCTTGTTTCGCCAACGGTTCACGGAAATTTGATAGTGGGCCCCAATGCTGATCACAGGGATAAGGACGACACCTCCACCAAAACCGCTTGCCTTGATTTTGTTCGTGAAAAGGCTGTTAAATCAGTTCCGTCTATCTCTTTCAGAGAAAATATCAGAAACTTTACCGGTATCAGAGCGGTAACCAATATTGATGATTTCATCATCCGCTTTGCACAGGATAATTTTATCGATCTTGCGGGCATTAAATCGCCCGGCCTTTCGGCAGCTCCGGCAATTGCAGAAGAAGCTGAAAAAATGCTTCGTGAAAGCGGGCTGGAGCTTGATAAAAAGGAAAGCTTTGTTGATGAAAGGCATCATATCAGATTTAAGCACCTTTCGGATGAAAAAAAGAACGAGCTTATTAAAAAAGACCCCGCTTACGGCAGAGTTATTTGCCGCTGCGAAACAATCACGGAGGGCGAAATTATAGCTGCTCTTAAATCGCCCATTCCGCCCGTTTCGCTTGATGGCATTAAGCGCCGTGCAGGCACGGGAATGGGCAGGTGCCAAGGCGGCTTCTGCGGCCCCAAGGTGCTTGAAATCGTGGCTAAATATAAAAACGAGCCTTTTGAGGATGTTTTGCAGGATGACACCGGCAGCTATATCCTTACGGGCGAAACAAAATGCGGAGGTGCAAAATAATGTATGATCTTATAGTTATCGGCGGCGGTCCGGCAGGCCTTGCCGCAGCGCTTTCCGCTTATGAAAACGGGCTTAAAAATATACTTATCATTGAAAGAGACAAAGAACTCGGCGGAATTCTTAATCAGTGCATTCACAACGGCTTTGGCTTGCACTATTTTAAAGAGGAGCTCACAGGCCCCGAATATGCAGGCAAATTCATTGAAATGCTCAGCGACACCGCAGTTGAGGTTATGACCGATACTATGGTGCTTGAAATCACGCAGGGCAAGGAAGTTCATTGCGTTAATTCTCAAAAAGGCTATCTTGTGCTTTCTGCCAAATCCATTGTTCTTGCAATGGGCTGCCGTGAGCGCACAAGGGGCGCAATCTCTATTCCCGGCACTCGCCCGGCAGGTATTCTTACCGCAGGTGCGGCTCAAAGATATGTTAATATCGAAGGCCATATGGTTGGTAAAAGAGTTGTTATTCTCGGCTCCGGCGACATCGGCCTTATTATGGCAAGGCGTATGACTCTTGAGGGCGCAAAGGTGCTTGCGTGCGTTGAGCTTATGCCTTATTCCGGCGGCTTGCAGCGAAATATTGTTCAGTGCCTCAACGATTTTGATATTCCGCTTTATCTTTCTCACACAATTGTTGATATTAAGGGCAAAAACAGAGTTGAAGAGGTCGTTGTTGCCGAGGTTGGAGCAGACAGAAAGCCTGTTCCCGGCACGGAAATTCATTTTGATTGCGACACCGTTTTGCTTTCCGTCGGTCTCATTCCCGAAAACGAGCTCACAAGAACGGCAGATATTAAAATGGATCCCCGCACAAACGGCGCCGTTGTTTATGAAAATATGGAAACCTCTTGCAGCGGTATTTTTGCCTGCGGCAATGTTGTGCATGTTCACGACCTGGTAGACTTTGTAACGGCTGAAAGCCAAAGAGCAGGTAAGGCAGCCGCAGAATATGTGCTTTCCGGCGAGAAAGACGGCGAAAATTGCATAGAGCTTGTTAACGGCGACGGTGTTGGCTACACCGTGCCTCAGAAAATCAGAAAAGATGCAGACGGCGCAGAAATATTCTTCCGTGTTCGCCGCATATTTAAAAAATCTGCCATTGTTGTGGCAGACGGCGAAAATCAAATCGCAAAGTTCAAGAGAGAGCATATGGCACCCGGCGAAATGGAAAAAATCAAGCTGCCCAAGGTTTTGCTTGATAAAATCACCTCGGGCACTGCCACGGTATTTGCTCAGGAGGAGGAATAATTATGACAGAGTTAATTTGCATCACCTGCCCAAAGGGCTGCCATTTAAAGGTTGATGAGGAAAATGATTATGCCGTAACGGGAAATTCCTGCCCCCGCGGTGCCGAATACGGCAGAAATGAGCTTAAAAATCCAAAAAGGGTTGTAACCTCAACCGTCAGAACAAACAGTGCAGAGCATCCTCGCTGCCCCGTTAAAACAAACGGCGCAATCCCCAAGGGAAAAATGTTTGATGCCATGCAGCTTTTAAATGATGTTGTGCTTGCTGCTCCGATTAAGGTCGGCGATGTTGTTATTAAGGATCTTTTCGGCACGGGCATTGATTTTGTTGCCTGCAAAAATATTGCGGAATAATTTGCAAACGGTATAATACATAAATTCAGGGCTTGCTTCGGCAAGCCCTTTTTTTCTGAAAATCATCTTCGTAAAAAAGCAATTTATAAAATCACACGGATTTTAATATCTGCCTTTACTAAATTACTTTTCGGTATTATAATTATAAAAAAAACAGGCGGTGAATATGAAAGCAAATCTGAAAAAATTGCCAAAGCTGTTTCTTTCCTCATTTTTGATAAGTGCGGTAACATTCGGCGGCGGATATGTTATAGTAACCTTTTTTAAAAAGAAATATGTTGATGAATATAAGTGGATAGATGAAAAAGAAATGCTTGATTTAATTGCAATCGCTCAGGCATCTCCCGGTGCAATTGCCGTAAACGGAGCAATAATCACGGGCTATAAAATTTGCGGTGTGCTCGGTGCGGCTGTTGCCGTGCTTGCCACAATTTTGCCGCCGTTTATAATTATTGCAGCCGTTTCTGCCGCTTATAATGCGTTTAAAGACAATCGTGTGGTTGCCGCCATGCTTCAGGGAATGCAAGCCGGCGTTGCTGCCGTAATTGCAAGCGTTTCTTATGATATGGCTGTTGATGTATTCAAGGAAAAAAGCTCGTCTTCAATTATAATTATGGCCGGTGCATTTGCGGCATCATGCTTTTTTAATGTTAATGCCGTTTATATTGTGCTTGCCTGCATTGCAATCGGCATTTGCAAAGCACTGTGGCAAAGGAGGCGCAAGAAGAATGATCTATCTTAAGCTCTTCCTAAGCTTTTTGCAAATCGGGCTTTTCAGCTTCGGCGGCGGTTATGCGGCAATGCCGTTTATCCGTGATCAGGTGGTTGTGCAAAATTCGTGGCTCACCATGCAGGAATTCACGGATTTAATCACTCTTTCGCAAATGACTCCCGGCCCGATTGCCGTTAATTCCGCCACCTTTGTGGGCATAAAAACGGCAGGTGCTCTCGGCGCTGTGTGTGCCACGGCGGGGTGCATATTGCCGTCTTGCATAATTGTTACCGTGCTTGCAAAAATATATTTTAAATATCGCAGCATGAATGCGTTTCAAACCGTGCTCGGCTCGCTTCGCCCCGCCGTCACTGCCATGATTGCCGCTGCCGGCGTTTCAATTGCGGTTGCCGCTTTTTGGACGGATGGCTTTTCGATTGCCTCCACCGAATGGGTGCTTGTGGCGGCGTTTGTGCTTTGCTTTGTGCTTTTGCGCAAAACAAAGCTGAATCCCGTGCTCATTATGCTGCTTGCAGGCGTTATAAACACGGTTTATCGCCTTGCGCTCGGATAATAAAAAAGGCCTGCTGTGCAGGCTGAAATAAAAGCAAAAAAATAACTCCCGTTCAGCTGAACGGGAGCTTTTGCTTTGTTTCTTATGCTTTGTTAAGCTTTGAAGCGAGACTGCTCTTCTTTCTTGCAGCGGTATTCTTGTGCAGGATGTTTTTGGCAGCAGCCTTGTCAATTCTTTTAACAGCGTCTTTAACAACAGCTTCTTTGTTATCAGCGTTTGTTTCAATAGCAACATTCGCTTTCTTTATAGCTGTTTTAAGAGCGGTGTTTTCAGCCTTGTTGGCAACAGCCTTTTTAGCAGCAACTTTAACTCTTTTTTTAGCTGATTTGATCTGCGGCATTGATTTCACTCCTTTATACCGGAATTTTATAAATATGTCTTAAACTATTTAAATGCTAATGTATAGTAGCATAAGTTTAGCCAAAATGCAAGTATTTTTTTGTTTTTGGGCATACTTTTATTAAAAATATTTGATTTTGGGGCGATTTTTATATGCAAAGCCGCACGGATTTGGCTATTGAATCATTTGAAAGCATTGAAAAAACAAAAATAGACGGTGTTCGGGTGCGCCGCCGAGGCGATATAACCCATGTCAGCGTGCTCAATGAAAACGGTTCCCGTGAGCTTGGCAAGCCGCCCGGAGAATATGTAACCGTTCATGTGCCGTCTTTTGAAAACGACGGTGATATTTTTGACGGACGCTTGCAAAAAACAGCCTCCGTGCTGAAGTCGCTTTTGCCTGCGCAATGCGATAATGTGCTTGTGGCGGGGCTTGGCAATCTTTCGATAACGGCGGATGCGCTCGGCCCGAAAACCGGCGATTATGTGCTTGCCACGCGCCACCTCGGCTCAAGCCTGAAAAAAGAAATCGGCCTTGAGGGGCTGAAAAGCGTTTCGTATATCGGCACCGGCGTTCTCGGAGAAACGGGAATAGAAAGCGCGGAAATCGTTAAGGGCGTGGCGCAAATCATCAAGCCCTCGTGCATTATTGCCGTGGATGCGCTTGCGGCGTCCTCGGCCTCCCGCCTCGGCACAACGCTGCAATTCTCCGGAGCCGGCATAGTTCCCGGCTCCGGTGTGGGCAATCATCGGTTTGAACTGTCCTCCGCCACTCTCGGCGTGCCGGTCATTTCCGTAGGAATACCCACCGTTATCGGTGCTTCGCTGCTTTTCGGGCGAGAACAGGATAAAATGTTCGTCACTCCGCGCGAAATTGATGCAATAATCCGCCGTGGGGCAAAGCTTATCGGCATGAGCATAAATGTTTGCCTCCAGCCGCGCCTTGATGAGCGCGATATTTATGCTCTTCTCGGTTGATTGCCGCCCGCTGTAATCGCGCGCCCTTCTTTTTCATATATATTAGGCATATCGGGTTCGGCTTAAGCAGGCGAGAATAATCCAAACACGCTTCAAACGGAGCCTTTTCGGTGTATTTTCACTTGTCGGCTTTGCAAGGCGCCAGCCTTGCTGCATTCTCCGCATAAAAATCCACACGAAAATTCAACCGTTTGAGGTCAAGGATTTTTCGCGCAGATGATTTTTTGCAGAGCAAGGCACAAAACGCAGTTAATCCTTTCGGATTAACGAGTATTTTAACAAAGCTATGCGAGAAATCAGCAAGCGAAAAACTTGTTCGGTTTACTCTCGCTTGCTTAAGGTGCGGGGCTCTTTTGCCGAATTTCGGCCGAGCCCGGCGAATATAATGATTATATATAGTAATATATATTAAATATATATTAAAAACCATTATATATAGAAAACCGTTTTCAAACAGGGCGTTCAAAGGGGAATTTATGAAAAGGGATATTGTGATTTTTGTTTCAAATATTGTTATTTTGTTTTTCGCCGTCGGCATCGTCATAAACTTCGTATCGCTTTATAACGGCAAGGCGGCTTCGGTTGCGGGCGATATTGTTTCGCTTTCGGCGGCTTATAGTAATTTTAACTCCGCGGCAAATCAAATTTCTGCGGTTTTTTCGCCGCAATCGGGAAAAGATAATAATGCCTCTCGGGAAGAGCCTGTGCCGGCTATGAACAGCATCGGCTCGAAGGACAGCTCAGGCGATGCGGATTTAACTCAAACCCCGCAGGATATAGCGGAACTTATGCGGCAGGAGGAGGCAGTTATAGATTCGCAAACGGTTAAGGGAAAAACAAGCGAGGAAAGTTACACGGGTGGCGGAACAGTAGTAACGCATAAAAATGTTCAGGTGCAAAGTAAAATACCGGAGGATTTTTACAGCCTCGATATCGAGCGGCTTTTGCAGGAAAAGGCCGATTTGAAAATCGGCGATCCGTCCGAGCCCACCGTTCTTATCTATCACAGCCACTCCACCGAAAGCTATACTCTTCTCGATGCAGGCTTTTACACGGAAGCCGCCGATTTAAAAACAAAGGATACTTCGCGCAATATGATTCGCGTGGGCGATGATATTTGCTCTGTTTTGGAAGCGCGCGGCATCGGCGTTGTGCACGACCGCGAAATTCACGATGAATCGTATAATGCCGCTTATGATTCCTCGCGCAAAACCGTTTCCGAATACTTGGAAAAATATCCCACAATCGAAATTACCATAGATGTGCACCGCGACAGTATTACATATAAAAACCTAACTAAGGTTAAGCCCACTCAGGAGGTAAACGGCAAAAAGGCCGCCAAAATGATGATTATTTCCGGCTGTGAATACGGCAGGGTTAAAAACTTCCCGGATTGGGAGGATAATCTTCGCTTTTCCTGCGCCGTCACAAATAAGCTTAATTCCGATTATCCGGGTATAATGCGCCCGATTTTGTTTTCGGAGCGTAAATATAATATGGATCTCACAAAAAATTCGTTTCTGCTCGAAATCGGCACGGACGGAAACACTCTTGACGAGGCTTGCTATTCCGGCAGACTTTTTGCCGCCGCGCTTGCCGATTTGATAAAATCCGAATATTGCGAATAATAATTGCAAGTATAAGTTTCGGAATTAAAGCTTTTATACTTTGCCTTTTGCGAAATGCTTTGCCCGGCGCATAATTTCTGTTATTGATTGCGTTAAAAATATATATTGAAAGGCCGTGGAAGTTTAAATGAAAAAGCACCCCGTGTTTTTAACCCTGCTGCTCGGCGCAATAATTGTGCTTTCGGGTGTTTCTGTAGCCTATTACAACACAAAAAACTATGCTTTTGAAAAAAATCCAAAAATATTTTCCTATGATGAAAACGGCTTTTCTTTATTTGATTTTAATTTTTATTATAATGATATAAAGCGTATTTATAAGGATATATATAGTTTGCTGCCATATAAATCATATAGTGCGGCACCATATGTTGTGTATTTTGATTTGCCGCGCAATATATAGTGTGGATGTTGCGCTCGCGGCGGTTTTACACTACATATATGAAACACTCGGCGGAGTGTTAAAAAGGATAGGCTCTTTTAAAAAAAGTTGAAAAAAAGTGTTGACATTCGCTGTTGCTTGTGGTATTATCATCAAGCACTCAGGCGAGGGGCACACGAAAGTGAGGCACCGAGCGAGGGAGTCGAGAGGCTTCAAAGAGTGAGAAGGACCTTGAAAATTAAACAACGACGAAAGATAAGGAACCCAAAATTCTAAAAGAGTAAATACTCAAAACAGTAATTTTGAACGTTAGTGTTCGAAGAGCGAAAGAGCTCAAAACGATTAGAACAGCGAAAGCTGATTTAATACAATAGTTTTAAGAGTTTGATCCTGGCTCAGGACGAACGCTGGCGGCGTGCTTAACACATGCAAGTCGAACGAGAGGAGAAGGAAGCTTGCTTCTTTCAAATCTAGTGGCAAACGGGTGAGTAACACGTAAACAACCTGCCTTCAGGATGGGGACAACAGACGGAAACGACTGCTAATACCGAATACGTTCCTTGGGTCGCATGACTTTAGGAAGAAAGGGTGGCCTCTACTTGTAAGCTATCGCCTGAAGAGGGGTTTGCGTCTGATTAGGTAGTTGGTGAGGTAACGGCCCACCAAGCCGACGATCAGTAGCCGGTCTGAGAGGATGAACGGCCACACTGGAACTGAGACACGGTCCAGACTCCTACGGGAGGCAGCAGTGGGGAATCTTCCGCAATGGGCGAAAGCCTGACGGAGCAACGCCGCGTGAGTGATGACGGCCTTCGGGTTGTAAAGCTCTGTGATCGGGGACGAACGGTCAGCAGACGAATACTCTGCTGAAGTGACGGTACCCGAATAGCAAGCCACGGCTAACTACGTGCCAGCAGCCGCGGTAATACGTAGGTGGCAAGCGTTGTCCGGAATTACTGGGTGTAAAGGGAGCGTAGGCGGGCAGGCAAGTCAGGCGTGAAATATATCGGCTCAACCGGTAACGGCGCTTGAAACTGCAGGTCTTGAGTGAAGTAGAGGTTGGCGGAATTCCTAGTGTAGCGGTGAAATGCGTAGATATTAGGAGGAACACCAGTGGCG
>OGPQ01000052.1_pt1 | contig 96690 bp, 63 predicted proteins | sample 1552971 | NCBI WGS metagenome assembly OGPQ01 (sample SAMEA2580232, study PRJEB22360) | human gut metagenome | biome: human gut; feature: human-associated habitat; material: faeces | place: Denmark | collected 2008/2010 | reverse complement strand
GCGCCGATGGTACTGCAATGCAATGCGGGAGAGTAGGTGGCTGCCTTCTTTACTTTAGGTCTTCAGAGTCAAACGACTTTGGAGACCTTTTTTTGTGCCCATAGGTGAGTATGGCACAGATGCTATACCCTCCTACGGTTAGCATTATATTTAACTTGTGCGTGAAAAAATCTGCCATATCTTCCAGAAATGGCGTAACGGGTTGATGGTGAATAGGATAAGGGCTGGAAGATAACTTGACAGAGAGGGCTATCTTCCAGCCATCTCCCAGCTATTTACTGGCCATCTGCCAGCCATTTGCCATACTAGGCAACTATCAATAACTCTAATTGAATGTTATCACAACTAATAAGCCAATTAATAAATTGCCTTATCTGTTGGTGATTCTACCGCAAAGGTAGTTAATTCTGAGCAAATCACAACCTTGCCATAATTCAATCGTTTTGTACATGTTGTATAATTTAGCTATAACGTTGTTCCGCGGACGGAGTCCGGTAAGCCGTGATTTAGTAAGTTTTTAAACGTTGTATAACATTAGACTCGTACCATACTGCAGCCTGCGCCATTACGTTCTTCAACTCCTCGATAATCTGCATGTGGTTGTTCTGAGTGATAGTGAAATGTCGCTCCGGGTGTTGTCCGTCGTGGTCGCCGCTTGTCAAATGGATGATGCAAAATGTGCGGTCGATGTCGTGATGGGCTACAAAACCTCGCTGCTCCAGAACTGCCACTGTGCGGTCGAAGTCCGCCGGAGTGGTGGGTATCACCTGCAACACGCTCCAGGGGTATTCCTGAGCCGTGAGTAGTGTTTGTCCTTCCTGCTCACTAAGCAGGAAGGAGTGAATTGTTTTAGATGTTTTCATACTGCAAAATTAAGCGAAAGTTGACGGATATGGACTTCTTGACGACGATTTTTTTCTTCTGCTCGCTTCACTTTGTTTATAAAATACACACCGTCGGTTGGTGATTATACCGCAAAGGTAGTTAATTCTGAGCAAATCTCATCAATATACTCTTGCAGATATAAAACATAAGTACGTGAAAAAATCTTCCATATCTTCCAGGAATTTTTGATAGATATCATTGCTTGCTGCGGAGGCTTTCACCTCTGCTACGAATGGTGTATAACTATACAGTGTTATGTTCGTTAGTTTATTCTTTATTGTAAATATATACGCTTTTATGGTGTAAAATGTTGTATATATGCAGAAAATGCTGTAACTTTGCATATCGTAATAGTAAATGATGATGTATAAATATACGTAATGTTTCAGGATGAATACAATGGAAAATAATAAGAACGGAATTAATTGTGAATGTGTAAATGCTGAGAAATCCGTAAATGCTGAGAAATCTGTAAATGCAGGGAACGCTGCAAAAGCTGCAAAGGCTAACCACGCATCAACCGCGCATTTGAAGAAGCGTCCGTCGGCGTTACTGTCATTCACGCCGATTGCGTTGCTCGTGATAATGCTCGTTGCGACGATACGAGCGTTCGGCAGCGACTCTCTGGCAGGAGCGTCGCAGGTGACATTGATAGCCGTATCGGCGTTCTGCGTTCTCATCGGCATGGGCTATCTGAATGTGCCGTGGTCAAGTTTTGAGAAAGCTATCACGAAGAACGTGTCGAGCGTGTCGAGTGCGCTGATAATACTGCTGCTCATCGGAGCTTTGGGCGGTGCATGGATGGTGAGCGGTGTGGTGCCCACCTTAATATATTATGGTATGCACATCATCCATCCGTCGGTGTTTCTGGCGTCCACCTGCCTTATCTGCGCCTTGGTTAGTCTGATGACCGGTTCGTCGTGGACCACCATCGCCACCATCGGCATTGCGCTCATGGGAATTGGCAGAGCGCAAGGCTTCGCCGACGGTTGGGTGGCAGGAGCGATAATCTCCGGCGCTTACTTCGGCGACAAGATCTCGCCACTCTCCGAGACGACCACCCTCGCCTCGGGCAGTCTGGGCGTGCAGCTATTCAGTCATATACGCTACATGCTGCTTACCACCGTGCCCTCGATAACCCTCGCGCTGATAATCTTCGCCGTGGCAGGACTCACTATCGACACCACGGAGACGCAGGAAGTAGCCTCGTTCATGGCAGCCCTCGACGGACGCTTCAACATAACGCCGTGGCTGCTCATAGTGCCCGTAGCCACCGGCGTGCTCATCGCGCGCAAGACCCCGCCAATCGTCACCATCTTCTTGTCGACACTGCTCGCCGTGGCTTGCGGACTCATCTTCCAGCGCGAGGCGTTGGCAGAAATAGACCCGTCGATGTTCAAGGCGGCGATGATGAGCGTATACGGCGAGACGACGCTGAGCACATCGAACCAGATGCTCACCGAGCTCGTGTCTACGCGCGGCATGGCAGGCATGACCGACACCATCTGGCTCATCATCTGCGCCATGTGTTTCGGCGGAACGATGGCAGCAAGCGGAATGGTGGGCGGCATCACCCGACTGTTCATCCACATGGTGAAGGGTCGCACGTCGCTCGTGGCGTCTACAGCCACCACCGGCGTGATGCTCAACGTAGCCATCGCCGACCAGTATCTGTGCATCCTGCTCACCGGCAACATGTTCCGCGACGTTTACGACCGCGAGAACTACGAGCGTCGCCTGCTGAGCCGCACCACAGAGGACGCCGTGACCGTGACCTCAGTGCTTGTGCCGTGGAACACCTGCGGCATGACGCAGAGCACCGTGCTCGGCGTAGCCACGACCACCTACCTGCCCTATTGCTTCTTCAATATCATCTCGCCGATAATGAGCGTCGTTGTGGCGGCAATCGGCTACAAGATATTCCGCAAGGGCGAAGCGCAAACAGAATTACCGCAGTGTGGTAACACCGTTACCGCAGCGTGGTAATATCGTTACCGCGTATTGGGAATATTGTTACCAGTACGCGGTAACACCCGTTTCAAGCACATATACTATCAGACTAAGCCAAGCAAACATCGGCTCATACTATTGTTTTTTGTGTAAAGTGAACTATTGTGAACTTGTATTTTATCGTTTAATTGCTTAACTTTGTATTTGTTAAGCTTTAACACCGCAAATAATATGAGTGCTTATGATAAGAAACCTGTCTTTCTAATTGCTTTGGCTCTTCTCGTAGCATGCACATCGTGCGGACACGACGACCCCGACGTGCCACCTACGCCCATCGAGCCCCCTACGCCCACCGAGCCCGACAAGCCCACCGAGCCCGACAAGCCCGATAAACCCGACGAGCCCGACAAGCCCGCGGCACAGATACCTATAAATATCAGCGCCACGATAACCCGCGCCACGGAGGAGGCGTTCGAGAGTGGCGACCGTATAGGGCTGTTCGTTGTCAACCGCAATGCAGACGGCAGCGCGGCGACGCTGAAACCCTTGGGCAATCACCTCGACAACATGCCGTACACCTATACCACGACATGGAACGCAGAAAAGACAGTATACTGGAAGGACGCTCAGACGCATGCCGACTTCTATATGTATTATCCCTACACGCAGACAGTGGCAAGCGTGAACGCAATGCCGTTCGGCGTCAGTGCCGACCAGAGCAGTCTGGGCGCATACAAGTCGTCCGACCTTATCGTAGGCTCCACGCTCGACGCCGCTCCATCGGCATCGCCGGTGAACATCGCGGCACGTCACCTGATGAGTCAGGTGGAGATAGTGCTCAAGGCAGGTGCCGGATATAGCGAAAGCTCACTCGCAGACGCGGATGTGTCGGTGAAGATGAACAATCTCGCCACCTCCGCCACCGTCGACCTCGCCACCTCCACGGTAAGCGCCAACGGCAGCGTGCGCAGCCTCACGCCCTATAAGGACGGCGCCGTCTACCGCGCCTTCGTCGTGCCGCAGACCGCCACGGGCAACAACCTCATAACCATCACCGTCGACGGCGCCGACCACAACATCTCGAAGACCGTCACCTTCGTCGGCGGCAAGCGCCACACGCTCACCGCCACGCTCAGCAAGGAAGGCGGCGGACTGAGCGTGAGCATCGGCGCATGGGAGAGCGACGGCATAGATTACGGCGGTGTGGCAAGCTGACGCAGTAAAGAAATAGAAACGATTAAAAGAACATTGCATTTGATATGACCCATACGAATCACAAGAACTTCCATATATGCACAGCTGTACTGATGCTTTGCATTCTGCTTGCCGCCTGCTCCGACTCGTTGTTCGACGGCGACGGCGGCAAGCTCAACGGCGAAGACCGCATACAGCTATCGGGCAGCATCGAGCAGTTGGCGCTGACACGTGTCTGCGACAACGGCTTCTGCGACGGAGACGTGATGGGCGTCTACGTCGTCGACTACAACGGCGGCACGCCCGGCACTCTGAAACCCCGCGGCAACCGTTGCGACAACGTGCGCCACACGTTCGACGAAGCCAACAACCAGTGGGAACCCGCCTACGACATCTACTGGAAAGACAAGCACACGCACATCGACGTTTACGGCTACTATCCCTTCGCCAACCCCGAGAGCATCGACGACTATCAGTTTGAGGTGCAGAAAGACCAGAGCCGCGCTTCTGACGACGGCGAGATGGGCGGCTACGAGGCGAGCGATTTCCTTTGGGGCAAGGTGGGCGACGTGGCTCCCACGACCAGCATCATCCGTCTGCCGCTGTTCCACCGCATGTCGAACGCCCGCGTCACCCTGATTCAAGGCTCGGGCTTTGCCGCCGGCGAGTGGGCTAACACCGAGAAGATAGTGCTTGCGTCCAATCTGGTGCGCAAGGCGAGCATCGACCTTGCCACCGGCGAGGTGAAGCCCTCAGGCAGCGTGGAGAGCACAGCCACCATCCCCTCGCGCGTCGACGACGAATGGCGCGCCATCGTGGTGCCGCAGACCGTCAGTGCAGGCACCACGCTCTTCAGCATCACCATCGGCGGCATGCCCTACAAGTTCGTGAAGAACGAGGCGCTCACATACGTATCGGGCAAGATGATGAACTTCAGCATCCGCGTAGACAAGAAAGCAGCCAGCGGACAGTATCACCTCACACTCGTGAACTAGAGCATCACCCCGTGGGAGAACGACCTCGTGAGTCACGACGCCACAGCCAAGGAATACGTCATCGTGAACTCTACCGCCGGACACCTCAAGGAAGCCATTGCTGCAGCCAACAAGGACTATACAAAGCTGAAGAATCTGAAGATTAAGGGTATTATAGATTCTCGTGACTTCTATTTCATGAGAGACTCTATGAGTTCGCTTTCTTCTTTAAATTTAAAGGAAGTCAGAATCAAAGGTTATGGTAATGTAGAACTTGGAGAAGGTCAGAACTTGGACGACCAGATACCTAACAGCGCATTTTATAGAAATAGTCAGTTGGGCGGAAATCAGACTCTTACGAGACTTGTATTGCCTGATAATCTTGTGTCTATAGGAGCTAATGCTTTTTATGGTTGTAAGTATCTTTCAGGTTCGCTCAACATACCAGAAGGTGTTATAGATATTCAAAGAGGAGCTTTTAATGGTTGTGTAGCCCTAAATGGCACTCTGTCTTTGCCTTCTACTTTGAAGTATCTTGGAAGATATGGCAATGGACCGACAAGTGAAACGGATGATGAGGGCACAGATTATTATGGTGGCGTATTTCAAGGATGTTCCGGGTTTACCGGAAATCTCGTTATACCGGATAATGTGGAGCTGATCCGAGGCTATTGTTTTTCTGGATGCAATGGATTCTATGGCGATTTACGATTGCCATCAAAGTTGAAAAGAATGGGCGTTTGTGCTTTTTCTTACTGTTCAGGTCTCACCGGTTCTTTGACTATACCGCAAGGTGTAATATCCATACCTTCAGAAGCATTTAATAATTGTGGCTTTGATGGTACGCTGACTTTGCATGATGGAATAGTAAATATTGCTAACGATGCGTTTGCCAACTGCCATTTCAAGGGCGAGCTACATTTACCAAGGAATCTGAAGACCCTTTCTAACAATGCCTTTGGAAACAATGATTTCTCTGGCAATCTGAATTTGCCGTCAACGCTTATGCATATTGGCAGTAGCGCCTTTGCAAACAACTGGCGTTTGATGGGTGTTCTTGACATTCCCTATGGGGTTGAAAGTATTGGTGAGAGTGCATTCTCAAATTGCCGAATGCTCGAAGGCTTGGTGTTGCCAGAATCGTTGGAAACCATACGTAGAGGAGCATTCAAGAACTGCTACGGCGTCGGATCTATAGTATGCAAGGGCACCATGCCGCCCTATGTGCAGAGCGGCGCCTTCGACGGCGTGGCAAAAGACAACTTCACGCTCGAAGTGCCTGAGTCTGCCGTTCAGCAGTATCAGGCAGCCGGCGGCTGGTGCGAGTTCAAGCGCATCGCAGCCCACCACGAGCTGGTATGCCGCCCGTCGGTGGCATGCGCGTTGAGCACCCAGCACAAGCAGACCCTGGTCGTCAACGCCGAGGGCGAGTGGGAAGTGGAGAGCAAGCCCGACTGGTGTGAGGTGTCGCCAGCCAGCGGCAACAAGAAGACCGAAGTGACGCTCACCATCAAGAGCATGTCGAAGAACGCGAGCGACCGCGAGGGCAAGATAGTGTTCCGACTGAAGAACAAAGACTATACCCATGCGTGCACCGTCTCGCAGTACGGCTACGAGTACGGCGAGGACGAATGGATAACCCTGCAGAAAGCCACCAAGGGACGCAACGGCGGCATCAACATCGTGCTGCTCGGCGACGGCTACAACGCCAAGGACCTCGCCAGCGGCGACTATCTGAAGCACATACGTAAGGAAGTGGAATACTTCTTCGGCATTGAGCCGTACAAGACCTACCGCAAATACTTCAACGTCTACACCGCCATACCGCTGTCTACCGAGAGCGGAGTGGGCACGGTGAACACCATTCGCTACAACCGCTTCGGCACAACCTTCACAGGTGGCGTCGGACTGAAAGCCAATTACGACGAACTGTTCAGTTATGCCCTCGGTACGCCCACCGTAAACAAGGAAAACCTGAAGCAGACCCTCATAATCGTCGTGCCCAACACCACCGACTACGGCGGCATCTGCCAGATGTGGCCCGACGGATCGGCTATAGCGTTCTGTCCGCTCAGCACATACGACTATCCGCTCGACACGCGCGGCGTGGTTCAGCACGAGGCAGGCGGTCACGGATTCGGCAAGCTCGGCGACGAGTACATCTACCACAACGCCTTCATCGACGCTTGTGGCTGCAGCTGCTGCGGACACGTGCAGGAGTTCAACAGCGCGAAGTCGCTCGGCTGGTACGACAACCTCTCGCTCACCGGCAAGATGCACAACGTAGGCTGGAGCCACCTCATCTTCGACGACCGCTACAGCGACATCGTCGACATCTACGAGGGCGGCTATATGCACAACCGCGGCGTGTTCCGCTCGGAGCAGAACTCCTGCATGAACAACGACATACCCTACTATAGCACCATCAGTCGCGAGAGCATCGTGAAGCGCATCATGAGATACGCCGGCGAGACCTTCTCGTTCGAGGAGTTCGTCAGAAACGACAAGCGCGACGCCGGAACAGCGACACGCAGCATGGGCACAAGCTACACGCGCACCGCCCATACCTATCAGCATGCCCCGAAGATACACAAGGGCAGTCCGCTGCAGATGAAGAAGGTGAGAAGACATCGCTAAGAAAGTCGTCAGTAAGAAAACTCTAAAACGAAGATTTATGAACAACCATATAATAAGATGTGTCGCACTGGTGTTGGTAGTGCTCACGCTGGCGGCTTGCGGCGACGATCTGCAACCGACTCAGCCGCAAGACCCAAAGTCGACACCCATGACATTCGTTGTAGACTATCCAGGGCAGACCCGCGCCACAGCCACCGACTTCGAGCGCAACGACCGCATCGGTCTGTACGTAGCCGACGCGAAACTGCCGCTGGAGCTGGCAGGCAATCTGGTGAACAACGAGGCGCTCACCTTCGACGGCAACAAATGGGAAGCCGGTCGCACGCTGTATTGGGACGAGGGGACGTACAACGCCTACGCCTACTATCCGTACATGCAGGATGTGACGAGCGTAACAGACCAGCCGTTCAGCGTAAGCACCGACCAGAGCACCCAAAAGACAGCTACCGCTCTCGGCGGATACGAGGCGAGCGACCTTCTCTTCGCCACAACCAAGGACGTCAAGGCTTCTGATTCGCCCGTAAGACTCACCTTCAAGCACATCATGAGCAAACTGAAGATTCGCTTGATAAAGGGTGAGGACTTCGAGGGCGACATGCCCACCACCGCCAAGGTATACATCCACAACACCGTGCCCACCGCCACCATCGACCTGCAGGCAGGAGTGGCGACACAAGCTATTCGGCGATAATCGTGCCGCAGCGCATCGACAACCGTCAGCCGCTCGTTGAGGTGGAGATGATGGGTGTGAGCTATCTCTTCGAGAGCAAGTTCCTTTTCAAGCCCGGTACGGAGCATCTTGTCAATCTCGTCATATCCGAAAATCCCGACAAGGTGAAGATAAACATTGGCGGCGAGAAGCAGAACTGGTAATAAAACGATTCGTATGAAGAAAACTACCGGCATATTGTCAGCCGTAGCGCTGGCGCTCCTCCTATGGGCAGTGGCTTTATGGCTGCTGCCCTTTGGTGGTTATAAGAAAAACATGAAGGAGACGCGCTACGGACTGAACGAAGGCATGGAGGTTGTGGAGCAGATTGTGGCATCGGGGCAGCGCCAGTATGTGGTGGAAGACGCCCAAGGCAACACGCTCTTTCGCATTCCTCTGCGCGGATGTATGATAGACACGCGCTTCCGTGGCGGCAGACTCCGCTTCCGCGAGATGGCTACTGGGCGCGAGGGATACGTAGACCAGAACGGAATGGTGACATTCACGGCTGGTGCTGCGGCGCAAACAAAGGCCGTGGTGCCCGAAGACGAACTGACGAGGCAGAACATGGATATGGAGAATCGGTCTGTAGAGTCGGCAGGTCATTCCGACAGCAAGTCGCGCCGTGAGAGTAAAGAACACGCGGTGAAGCTCACGCAGACCGACATACGCAAGATAGCGCAGAGCAGTCCGTTCTACAAAGAGGCGGCGAAGATATTGAAGGGCAAGCTGACGGAGACCGATGCCTCGCGCCGCCGTCAGATACTCAACTACTGCGAACATCTGCGCACGGCATACACCACGAAGGACATCGACTTCCTCAGACAGGTGTTCAGCGACGAGGCACTCATCATCGTCGGCAATGTGGTGAAGGAGTCGGCTACGACCGCCGGCATTGGGTCTGACTCGCGCGTTACTTACGCCCTGCACACCAAGCGCGACTATCTCTCGCGACTCGCCAAGGTGTTCGCCGTCAACAAGACAGTCGACGTGAAGTTCTCCGACTTCCGCATCATGCGCCATCCAACGAAAGACGGCATCTACGGCGTTTCGTTGCGCCAACGCTACAGCAGCGACCGCTACTCGGACGACGGTTGGCTGTTTCTGCTGTGGGACTTCCGCAATCCTTCCATGCCGCTCATACACGTGCGAACGTGGCAACCGTCTGCAACTGTCGGCAGTTCGGAAGGCGTGATAGACATCTCCGACTTTAATCTTGAATAGACAAAGCAAGTCGGCTCTAATCTTAGCCGACTTTAATCCTGAATAAAAAGACATTGTATAATGCTAAACAATAGTTCTCAGACAATAAACCCATGCTTTTTGCTACGTAAAGTGGCGCTTTGTGTGGCGTATACCGTCGCTTTATGCTGTCTCTCGTTGCAAGACGCTAAGGCAGCTGTGCCGTTACTGGCGACTGTAGCGCCTTCTATTGATGCGCCAGCACCTGCCGACAGCACGTTCTCTGTAGAGAGCTTCCGTCAGTTGCCCACCGATGTGAGCGCTTTCATCGACGCTGTTCGCGACCTTAACGACGAGGCATGCGCCCTTCTGAAGGTGGTTGCTCCAGCCGACTTCGCTTTCTCTTCGCCGTTAGGCATCGTTGAGCGTCGCGACAAGGTAGGCGAGATATGGCTTTTCATGCCTAAAGGCACAAAGAGCATAACGCTGAAACACCCGCAATGGGGAGTGCTGCGCGACTATGCGTTCGGTACAAAGCTGGAGAGTCGCATGACATACGAGATGCGTCTTCGTCTGCCGCAGGCAGCTGTCGTGGAGAAGCACGACACCGTTGTATACACACAGACTATTGTAGACACAGTTACCGTGGCGCCACCGCGTCGCATCGTGCCCTTGCATCTCTATACGTTGCTCACAGCCTCGATGCACACAGACGGTCCGTCGTGGGGAGCGATGATAGCCGTGATGGGTCGTCACGGTGGCTACGTTCATGCCAGCACCAATCTGCGTTCCGGCAAGAAGACCGTAGGAGCGTGCAACCGCGAGGGCTATAGAGACGGAGCGGCTGTGAAGCCATACTATTCGGGTAGCACGCATACTTCAGAATATGCCGTCACAGCGGGCTTGATACACCGCATAAACGCCAACTTCAACGTCTTTGAGGGAGTCGGTTACGCCAAGCAAACCACCGCATGGCAACTCGCAAAAAGCGAAGGCGGAGGATGGTTGCGCAACGACAGACTCACACATAAAGGCGTGGCAGCCGAGATTGGCGTGCTCTTTACAAAGGGCAGGCTGAGCGTGAGCGCCTCTACGCTTACAATCGGCGGCAGCCAGTGGCAGGGATGTGTGGGTATTGGCATACGCATTGGAAAGAATAGCGTGATAACGAAACCCGCCAAGCGTTGAGAAAGTGTTTCTATATAATATGTGTGAAAACAACTTGAGATATGAATCATAGCTTACATTACAATAATATGTTCAATCGGCTCTATTTCACTTTCGTGGCAGTAGTGGCGCTCTTGTGTTCGTGCAGTAGCGACAAACCCGACAGTCTTGAGCCGCACTTGCAGACTCTGCCGGCTACGGACATAATCCGAACGGAAGCTACAATATCAGGACTGTGCCAAACGGACAATGGTGCGGATATGCCGCAGTTGTGGTTCCGCTATGGAGCCGACGAGAGTATGAGCGAACGTTCGGAGGCGCTTGACGCTGCGGACGGCAGTGTGAGCATGCGCTTGCGTAATCTCACGGCAGGCACCACATATTATTATATGTTGCAAGGCGGCAACGGCACCGCCGTACTGTCGGGCGAGACTCTCAACTTCACAACACTACCGAATCTGCAGCCAACTATCGGCGACGTGAAGGTGCTGAGCAGCAGTCCGATGAGTGTAATCGTGGGCTATAGCATTGCTGACGACGGCGGCGACGAGATCGCCGAAAGCGGTTGCCGCATATCGCGTCAGGATGGAGCCGCGATGAGCGACGGTGAGAAGGAAACAACCATAATGCAGGCTGGCTCAGTGGGCGCTGACGGATTCTATCGCTTGCGCATAGGCAATCTGCAGCCGAGCACGGCATACACAGTAAGACCATTCGCCAAGAACAGAAATGGCGAGGCTGTGGGCGAACCGCTTTCGTTCACAACTCCAACGGCTGTGGTTTTGGATGAGGCAGGCATGCTTTCGGTAGTCATAGGCGACGACATCTACAAGTACACCACCATCTCTATAGCCGGACCGCTCAACGGCGACGACCTTCGCACCCTGCGCCACATGGCAGGACGAGGCATAGACGGTAGTGCTACAAACGGGCGACTTGCCGATATAGACATATCCGGCACGCGCATTGTCGCAGGAGGCGGTGTGTATGATGCTGCGCGCTATTCGGAGGACGACGTCGTAGGAGTGGGACTGTTTGCCGCGTGCAGCAATCTGAAGAATATAAAGTTGCCGATGGACGTGGTGAAGATAGAAAAAGACGCCTTCCTCAACTGCTCGTCGCTGCGCAGCATAGTGATACCGGCTACCGTAAGCAGTATCGTTCCGTCGGCTGGATGCACATCGCTTGAAGAGATAAGCGTGTCGGGCGCCAACACATCATACACAAGTAGTGACGGCGTACTGCTGAGCGGCGACGCCAAGAGCATATTGTGGTTCCCGATGGGCAAGCGAGGCGACTACGCATTGCCAGCCACAGTGACAGCAGTTGGTCCGTACGCCTTCCGCGAATGTAGCATTGAGAAGTTCGTGTTTCCGGCAGGACTCACCAAAATAGGCGAATGTGCTTTCTATAACAGTAAGGTAAGGGAAGTAGTGCTGCCTTCAACACTTAAGCTATTGCCGACCGGCGTGTTTCAGAAATGTGCCGACCTGAAGACTGTGCGCCTTGGCAACGACGTCGAACTGCTGTCCGACTACGTGTTTGACGGCTGTCCGCTCACCGATCTGTACATAACAGCCCCACTTCCGCCGGTATGTGGCAGCAATACCTTCGCCACAACCGGCGCCGACTTCGTGAAGACCTGCCGACTGCATGTGCCGAAAGGCAGGAAGAAATACTATCGTGCGAATGCAAAATGGAATGTTTTTGATAATATCGTAGAAGAATGAACTCACCAGAAATAGAAGAACTCAAGCGTCTCGTAAAGGAGAAATACGAGGACACACTTGCTACGTCCACCGACTTCGAGGTGTTCTCGCTTATGCTTAAGAAGAAATACAATGCAACCGTGTCGACATCCACACTGAAGCGTCTTTACAACTATGTAGGCGACGAGCACACGCCACGCGTGGCTACGCTGAATGTGCTGGCGCGTTATATTGGTCATGCCGACTACACTAAGTTTGTGGCATGGCTGAAGACGAGTCCGTGCTACAACTCGTCGTTCTTTAACGCCAACCAACTCATGAGCAGCGACCTCAATCGAGGCGACGAGGTAGAGATAGGCTGGAGCCCCAACCGCATTGTGCGACTTGAATATCAGGGCGACAGCCGATATGCCGTGCTCATGTCGCACAACAGCAAAATGTTGCCTGGCGACAGTTTCGTTACGGGCTGCTTCATCGCCGAGCAACCGCTGTATCTGCCGTTCCTCGAGCGCGGTGGCGAGCGCACACCGCCGTTCGTAGCGGGTCGCAACGGCGGACTTTCGATAGTTAGGGTTGTTAAAGAATCGTGCTGATGAACGACAAGGAGAAACGACCCACATCAGGATTCGTGGCAGGCTTTGGCGGCGAGTGCGGCTTCAGTGCTGCGCAGCACGACAGCGGCTTTTCGAACATTAGCGAAGTCTATGTCTCGAAGTCGGGTTTTTCGCGCTTGCTCTCTGCCGTGAGATACGGCAAGCGCTATATGCTGAAGTGCTTGAAGCCCGACTTCGCCTTCACGCCCGTATATCGCCAGGCGCTCATGAAGGAGTTTGAGATAGGCTTGCAGCTCGACCATCCCAACATCTGTCGCACCATAAGCATGGAGCCGGTAGAAGAACTTGGCGAGTGCATCGTCATGGAATATGTAGACGGCGAGAATCTTGAGACAGCCGTCACAAGCGGAACGTTTACTGAAGAAAAGGCGCGCAAGATTGCCGCCCAACTGCTTGACGCCATGGAGTATATGCACGCCAAACAGACCGTTCATCGCGACATAAAGCCCTCGAACATCATGGTGACCCATCGCGGAGGCGACGTTAAGCTCATCGACTTCGGACTTTCAGACAGCGAGACCTTCTGCGTGCTTAAGATTCCGGCAGGAACAATCGGCTATATTGCGCCAGAACAGTTGCTGCCCGGAGCCAAGAGCGACCCCAGCGCCGACATCTATTCGTTCGGCAAGGTGCTCGAGTTCATGGCTGAGGCTGCGCACAGCAAGAGTCTTGCGAGAGTAGGGCGCATGTGTGCCGCCGCCGACCGCGAGCATCGACCCTCCGACATCGCCCAGATAAGGCGCTTGCTGGCAGGCAAGAGCAAGTCGTTCGCCGTTGTGAACGCCGCGCTCGTTGCGCTGATTGCGCTGCTGCTTGTCGTTATCGGTGTGATGACCAACGCACGCCAAGACACACGCCCGGAAACTGTAGCTACAGATTCGGTTGCAGCAGACGGCGTGAATAGAGTGGTGGACAGCAATCTTTGGTGATCATTGGTGATTATTGCGTTTGAAAGCGCAATAATCCTTCTTTCTTCAATAATATTCTGCCCGTAACTGCGTTATTAGTTATATGCAATGGACCGACCAAATACGTAGAGTGAAGATATTTCTTGTGCTCGCCGCGGTGATTATCGCCGTGGCATCACTTGTCGTGTCGCATATCCTCATACGCGACCTCGCCAGGGAGGAGCACAACAAGATGGCGGTCTGGGCTGAGGCTATGCGCACGCTGAACAACGCCGACGAGAACACCGACATCAATCTGGTGCTGAAGGTGATAAACGGCAACAACACGATACCCGTCATCGTGCTCGACTCGAACGGCGACGTGCAGGCTTACCGCAACATCAATCTGAAAACATGCAACACGGCAGCCGACTCCGTGCGACGTGTGGAGCAACTCGGCAAGGAGATGCTCGCCGAGCGTCAGGTGATACGTATCGCGCTTAACGAAGACGCCGACAGCATATCGCACTCCGACGAGTACATCAATGTCTGCTACGCCGACTCAGTCATGCTGCGCCGACTCGCCTCCTATCCTTATATACAGCTGGGCGTGGTGATGATATTCGTCGTCATAGCCATCTTTGCCCTGCTCACGTCGAAACGCGCCGAGCAGAACAAGGTGTGGGTTGGACTCTCGAAGGAGACGGCACACCAGCTCGGTACGCCGATATCGAGCCTCATGGCGTGGACCGAGATACTGAAGGAGACTCATCCCGACGACCCGCTCATACCCGAGATGGACAAGGACGTGAAGCGCCTGCAGCTCATCGCCGACCGCTTCTCGAAGATAGGCTCGCTGCCCGAACCTGTGGAGACAAATCTGAAGGAGATAATGCAGCACGTGGTCGACTATATGGACCGCCGCACGTCGCGCAAGGTGCAGATGATATGCCGCTTCCCCGAGGAAGACGTCATAGTGCGCATCAACGCCTCGCTCTTCGAGTGGGTGATAGAAAACCTCTGCAAGAACGCCGTCGACGCCATGGAAGGCGCCGGCACCATTACGCTCACCATACTGAAGGAAGGCGCACGCGCCGTAGTCGAGGTGGCAGACACCGGCAAAGGCATACGCAAGAAGGACATCGGCAACGTGTTCAAACCCGGATTCACCACGAAAAAACGCGGCTGGGGATTGGGCCTGTCGCTCGCCAAACGCATTGTAGAAGAGTATCATCACGGCAAAATCTACGTGAAAAAGTCGGAATTGGGCGTCGGAACTACCTTTAGAATAGAACTTTTCTGGTAATCAGTTGTGTAATTCGCAGAATATTCGTAACTTTGCACACCAAATGTGTAATTTAGAATCGCTTAAGATAGATTTAAAGGAGTTGAACGAGGGCCTCACAACGCTCCATTTCAACCTGGGCGACGCTTATTTCGAGTCATTAGACGAGGACGAAATCAAGCGTGGCTCTGTCAGTGTGTCGTTAAACGTGCGCCGCACGGAGAACTATTTTGAGCTCGACTTCCACACCGCAGGCTCGGTCGTTATTCCGTGCGACCTCTGCCTCGACGATATGGACCAGGACGTAGAAAGCGACGACCGCCTTATCGTCAAGTTTGGAGAAGAATATTCCGAAGACGATGACCTCATCACCGTCGACGAACGCGAAGGCGTACTCGACGTGGCATGGTTCATCTACGAATTTATAGCACTCAACATTCCCGCTAAGCACGTGCATACACCTGGAAAATGTAACGCGGCGATGATAAAGGTTCTCGAAGAACACTCAGCTACCCGAAGTAGTGGCGAGAATGAAGAGGCAGCGGTAGATCCGCGCTGGAATGGATTAGAAAAATTAAAAACAATAATTAAAGATTAAAGAAAAATGGCACATCCTAAAAGAAGACAGTCAAAGACACGTACACTTAAGAGAAGAACTCATGATAAGGCAGTAGCTCCTACATTGGCAGTATGCCCGAACTGTGGCGCTTACTATGTATACCACACAGTTTGCCCTACTTGCGGTTACTATCGTGGTAAGGTGGCTATCGTTAAGGAAGTTGCTGAATAATTACAATGGGTAAGATACACGCAGTAATCACAGGCGTTGGCGGCTATGTGCCCGACTATGTCCTCAACAACGAGGAGCTGTCGCGCATGGTAGACACCAGCGACGAGTGGATTATGACCCGTGTCGGTATCAAGGAACGCCACATCCTCACAGAGGAAGGCCTCGGCACAAGCTACATGGCGCGCAAGGCAGCCAAGCAGCTTCTGAAGAAGACCGGCGTAGATCCTGACACAATCGATGCGCTCATTGTCACAACAACAACCCCCGACTACAAGTTCCCTTCAACAGCTTCTATCGTCCTTGGCAAACTCGGACTGAAGAACGCTTTCGCCTTCGACCTTGAGGCAGCATGCTGCGGATTCCTTTATTCGCTCGACGTTGCCGCTACCATGATCGAGAGCGGACGCTACAAGAAGATCATCGTTATCGGAGCCGACAAGATGTCGTCGCTCGTCGACTATACCGACCGCGCTACATGCGTGCTGTTCGGCGACGGAGCGGGCGCAGTGCTCGTTGAGGCTACCGAGGAGGAGAACGTAGGCGTGCAGAACTCATTCCTGCGCACCGACGGCATCGGTCTTCCGTTCCTTCACATGAAGGCGGGCGGTTCGGTATGTCCGCCGTCACACTTCACAGTGGACCACCGTCTGCACTACCTCTATCAGGAGGGACGCACCGTGTTCCGCTACGCTGTTACCGACATGGGCAACGACGTCGAGGAAGTGCTCAAGCGCAACGAGATGACTACAGAAGATGTCAACTGGGTTATTCCTCACGAGGCTAACCTCCGCATCATCGAGGCTGTTGCTAAGCGCATCAATCTTCCGCTCGAGAAGGTAGTTGTGAACATACAGCGTTATGGCAATACAAGTGCTGCCACAATTCCTTTGGCTTTGTGGGATCACGAGCGTCACTTGAAGAAGGGCGACAACATCATTTTCACCGCTTTCGGTGCAGGTTTCGTTCACGGCGCTTCTTACTACAAGTGGGGTTATGACGGCGCTACAGTTGCCGGTGCACAGTAAGCACACGTTTCATTTATACAAAAGAGCATATACGGCTTGCGATTCTTCAAGCCTTATATGCTCTTTTTGCGTTTATGCCCCGTTAAACGGCTTTCTTAACCAATGTTAAAAACGATTATTCCGCATACATGCTATACATTATTTCGCTATATTTGCAACATGTAAAACCTAATCTACACCTTATGAAAAAGTCTGTTTTCATATTATTGTGTATGCTGTGCAGCTCATTCACTTTCTGTACTGTACAACAATTGGACATGCAGCATAACATGTTCCGTAGCGGTGATGTCATAAAGAAGGTGTTGTGTACGTTGACGGAAGAGAGTACGGACTGTAAGGAAACAAAGCTATGGACAATTCATGGGAAGGATGACGAGATGTCGGTTTTACAGAAATTCTACCAATCGAATGATTCTATCCGCAATATATACTTCTCTGAACGGGATGCCTTAAATCATTTCTCTCTTGAGAATAATGTCTTGAAACTGTCAGTAAAGGAGGACAACCAAACATACATACGTTATGACCTGCAGGAGCCAATTCTCATGTTTCCTTTTTCTTATGGCGACCGTATCAGTGGAATGTTCCACGGCACTGGCACTTTCTGCGACAAGCTACGTGTGCGCTCATGTGGCAGCTATTCGCTTTGCGCAGACGAGCTGGGATCTCTTGTTACGATTGATGGTGACACGCTGCATAACGTGATATGCCTGCATGCGCTCCGCTATGAGAACGTGAGTTATTTCCCACGTGAGCAAGTGCCGTCCGACTACGGCGTTTTTACTGATGACAGCATACGGGCATGCATAAGTAGTGACACACTTGTATTGCAGGAAGACTTTTGCAGATGGTACGCACCGGGCTATCGCTACCCCGTAGCTGAGCGTTGCCGGTATTCATATAGCGGACAAGTCATAGCAGAATATTCGTTGTTCTGTCCTCTCGAAGAACAGGAGAACCTTGACCTTGACGAGGCAAACATTGAGATTCGCCAAAAGGTAAAGGACGGGACGTATGTGCCTTACAGAAACCCGTCAAATGTGAACAGCGACAATATTATGGACTATCATTGCAGCATGGATGACAGCGGCAGAAACATACATGTGGAGTTCACCGTCAACAGCCCTGCGTCGGTGTCGCTCGTCCTTTCCAATTCTGAGGGCATGGCATTCAGAACCTTCTCCGGCAACTACCAACCTGGAGAGAATCACTCCGTTGACAGCAGTTGCGCCGGTTTGCCAAGAGGTCAGTACGTCCTTTATCTTAACGCTAACGGTAGCGTGTCGTCCGAGAAATTCAACATACAGTAGCCCTTGATGTTCAACACGTAATAAGAATATAAGGTATGAAAAAGGTCTTGCGTTATATTTGGTCTGTCAAACATATAATACTCGCAGTATTGTCTGTTATATTTGTGTCTGCGGCTGCGTATTCGCAGAACTCTGCCACCGACCTTATCAATGAGGGCACTCTGAAAGTGCCTTATACGCTTTCGGACGGCACAGTGCTGCCTTCGCCTGAAGCTGCTAAGATGCGCCGTTATGTAGACCACCCCGTAGCCCTCAACACCGGCGTGCTCTCAGTAAACATACCTCTTTACACCATGTCTGTCGGCAGCTACAGTCTGCCTGTAGCTCTTTCATACCATGCAGCAGGAATCAAGGCCGACGACGAACATTGCGAGACAGGACTCGGATGGTCGCTGCTTGGAGGAGGATGCGTATCTCGCTCTGTGATTGGCATTCCTGATGAGCAAGCCAAATCTCATATATCTCTAAATGAAACAGACCCATCTTTCCTTACCGATATTCTACACAACAAAAAGGATGCGTGGTATGACCGATACAGCTATAGCTTTGCCGGTTATTCAGGCAGTTTCATCATACATGGCAAAAAGATAATACAATTGCCTCAAACCGACCTTGTCATCTCGTTTTGTGGCAGCAATGATGAAGGTGTACACGATTTTTGTATTACTACGCCTGACGGCGACCGCTATTACTTTATGGAACGTGAGCATACGGACTACAGATACATAAAGCAAGTCTACGTGATACCCGAGAAAACGGACCCCTCTTATAAAGCGGTAACGGCATGGCGTCTCAGCCATATGATAACCGCCAATAACACAGACACTGTCCGGTATGAGTATTCCAAAGAACCGTTCTCACGTTGCGATTTTCAGAAACCGGCAGACTACCGTAGCTTTTTCAAACCCTCCGTTGGAATTGCCACGGAGAGTGGAGGAGGCAACGGCAGTTATTGTATGTCGCCGTCCGTTCATAGCGAGTATCCTGATAAACGTATCATTTCAGCCATCTCTTCGCGTACTTGCCGCATAAAGTTCACTCATGCCAAGTTTTCCAACACAAGTTATCACACTATCAATGGCATGCATGTAATCTCTCCTAACGGTGAAGAAGTAAGAAATGTTTCGTTCAATTACACGTCTACCATTGACGGGCGTGTATTGCTCAGCGATATAACCGTAAAGGATGGAGACCGACTTGTAGACAAACAGGAGTTCTCTTATTTCAGTGGACAGGACTCAAATCATACAGACCTTTTCGGTTACAAAAACTACAAGCCCTCACATCCTGAAAGGACAAGTTTCAGCGTTCTTGATACGGACGGCAAAATCAGTATGCTACGTATTCCGTATTTTGAATCTGCTAAAGGCTACACTCTGGAAAAAATAACAGACGGCCTTGGAGCTACGACAACGTTCGAGTATGAGCAAAGCGTATGTGATTCTCTTCTCCTTCCCAACGACAAGAAAGTCTCTGGCAACAATCAGAACGGAACCGGAAGCAACTCCAATACAGGCGGAAATACGGCAGGTGGCAACTTAACGTTTACAACCGACTGGATTGACGGTCCGGCTCCGGAAAAACCTGTTGCAGGAGGCTTTGAAATTATACCGCTCACTAAAGATTCGGTATACTATAATGTCTCTATAGGTCTCCGTATAAAGTCGGTTACCGTATCCGACCCGATAACAAATCGCACACGTATCCGTGAGTTCAGCTACAGTGATCCAGTATGCACTGTTCCGCTGAAAAAACTCGGACCGTCTTCGTTCATCTCCATTGGCGGTACCATCATTTACAACCAATTTAAGTTAGTCGGCTACACATCCGGTGCTACGTTTGTCACTTCATGCCGTACCCCCGGTGCTCAACTTGAAAACGCCACCGTATACTATGGCTGTGTCACAGAGAAGACAAGCGGCACATCATTGGACAAGCCTGTATTGACAGAATACAGGTTTGACACATCCAATGTGCAAAACACTTACAAGGGCAAATCTAACAATAGAAACAACGACATTACATCAAAACCAGAACGTTATTTAGGTTATCCCATCCATACTTCCAGTATGGGAAGCGATGCCCGTCTCTCTGCGGAACGTGTTTTCGGACCTCAACTCATTAACGGATATGTTCAGGAGTCATTCTGGGAGAAGGCCCCACTTGTCAGCAAGACGACTTATCGCTACACGGACAAAGGCTATGAGCCAATGGAACGCATAGAGAACCGTTACAGCACAGACGGTGGCACCCAAATAAATACCGGTCTGTATGTAGAGGGACTCACACGCAATGTGAAGGCAAACTTTCTACATGAGGTTTATGAAAGCAACGATGATTTCAACTATTTCACCGTTTCTGTCATCAGTGGCAGGTTGTTTAAGGATTCAACCATAGTTACAACTTTTAACGAAGATGGAACATCGCGTACCGTAACGGCAGCATACCGGTATGACGGACGCGATAAAACACATCGTCTTCATGGTGCTTCCTTAACTGACAGCCTTAAGGTTTCCGATTTGTATGTTCTGCAGTCCGTACGCTTGAGTTGCGGCAATTCGTCGGTGGAGCGAAACTGGTATCGTTCTGCCAATATAAATACAGAGTTCTACAAAGCATTGAGCAGTAGGGGCATGCGGATGCTTCCGGTTTTAGAAAAGTTTATTTCTGATAATAAAGACACTATCCTTGTAAGGAACGACTATGCCGATTTCGGAACATACGGTGGCGTATGTCCTATTCTCGCCCGCATCATGCACAAAGGAACGGAAGTGGCACGGCAGAATTTTCTCGGCTATGACCGTCGCGGCAATCTTCTCGCCACACGCATAAACAACGGCGTTCCTACATCATACGTCTGGGACACAGAGTCCTCATTGCCCGTTGCAGCTATTAAAGGCGGTATTGTGACTACACTACCTAAAACATCCAAGTCTGCGCTGTCTTCAGATTCTGTCCTCGTCACTCGTTACGCCTACAGACCTCTTGTGGGCTGTACCGCCATGTCCTATCCCAATATGCGCACCGTCAGCTATGGTTATGACGGGGGCAGATTGTCAACGATATCAAACACAAACGGCAATGTGGTAAAATCCTACGACTACGCCATATATGCCGAAGAACCACAAGAAGGCTGTAATTCGGTGACAGAGCATACCTATACGTCAGCAGGAAAAGGCACGTCCGTCACCACGTCAACATATTACGACTCTTTCGGATGTCCGGTAAACGTCGTTGCCAAAGGTGCTTCAACGGACAATCGCAATCTTGCAACCCTGACCGAATATGATGCGCTGGACCGTACCGTGAAGGAATGGCTGGCTGTTCCTTACAGTGCGGTGAACGGTCACATATCCCAATGCGACTTTCTCGGAAAGTCAGTATCAGAGTATGGTGACAGTCTTGCGTTCAAGGAGTCACAATACGAACTTTCACCGTCCGCCGAAGCTGTACGCGTCTGTCCGCCGGGTGTTGCGTTCAAGCGACCGTACACAACATCATTCTTAGGAAATAGACATTCGGGTGCCATGTATCGTTGTAAGCACTTTGTCCCGTCAAACGACTACACATTCCGCGCCCTTGGCAATTATGCCGACGGTGAGCTGGCTGTCGTAAAGACTGTGGATGCAGACAACCGTACCGTATTAACCTTTACGGACTGGAAAGGCAACAAAGTGCTTGAACGCCATATCATAGATGAAAAAAATGGCGTTATGGCTGACACTTATTATGTTTATGACGCTTTGGGCAAACTGCGTTTTGTGCTTCCACCAGCCCTGAACGGCATGACGAGAAACGTGGGAAATACTTGGAATATACACTCATGCGTGGCTCTCCGTCGGTATGCCTATTTCTACCGCTACGACAAACGCATGCTTCTTGTAGAAAAGAAACTCCCAGGTGCAGCCCCCGTGTACTACATCAATGACGTCACGGGAACCCCCGTGTTCAGTCAGGACGGCAATCTGCGCAATGTAAACAGATGGAAATACTCCATCCCCGACCGTTTCGGACGACCCGTTCTGGAAGGTCTGTGTGATGCCCCCGATGCAGCAGCTGTGAAGCAGATGTTCGTACATGTGTACAAAACAGACTTCGCCAATACCGCATCCTCAATCTGCGGCACGGGATATTGCCCCAACATAGCCCTTAAGACCCCGTCTTTATTGACAGCCAGCTATTATGACGACTATCGGTTCTTGGCTCTACAGCAGTTTAAAGGCTTAAACCGTATGGGCAGCCATAACGCCCGTGGTCTGAAGACAGGTACGATGACAGCTGTTCTTGAGCCGATTACATCTCAAGGTGATTCTGCAAACAATACCAAGACCACACCTTCAGAGATATGTTCCGTCGTTTCCTACGATAGTGAAGACCGCATAGCCTGTGTAGAGACTTCCAATATCTTAGGCGGAAAAGACCGCACCGTCACAGACTATACGTTCTCTGGTAAGCCGTCGTCTATGGCTATTACGCACACAGCATCTGGTAGGTCGACGACAGAAGAGAGCTATAGCTATACCTACGACGCCCTTGACCGCCCCCTGCAGACCCGTTATTCCATAAACAACGGCTGCAGCGTAACGCTTGCAGACAATCAGTATGACGAGCTCGGACGCTTGCAGACAGACCGTCGTAACGGCTCTGCGTCACTTGCCACTGAATACAGCTACAATATCCACGGTATGCCAACACGCATCAGCACTCCTCTGTACACAGAGAGTCTGTTCTATGAGCAGTCGCACAATGGCTCTACGCCACAATATGGCGGCAACATTTCAGCTATAGACTGGTCTGTAGCCGACGAGAGCGACACGTACGGCAAGCGTGGCTATACATTCAGCTATGACGGAATGTCGCGTCTGACGGCTGCCGGTTATCTCGAAAACGGCAAGCGCAACGACCATTTCTCCACCTCCTATAAGTATGACCTTATGGGAAACATCCTCTCGCTCCGTCGTGAAGGATTGCTCAACAGTGGCAACTACGGAACTATTGACGATCTTACCTACAGCTATAAAGGCAATCAGGTGGTGAAGATAGACGATGCTGCGGAAGAAAGCCCCAGCTACAAAGGTGCTATGCATTTCCGCGACTATGCCGACGAAGAAACGGAGTATACATACGATGCTAACGGCAATATGCTGACGGACAGCAATAAGGGAATCACAAGCATTGACTACAATGTGTTGGATTTGCCACAATGTATAAGCACAAAATCAAGGGCTTTATTTAAAGAAAACTCCAACGATACCATATACTATACATATTCGGCAGATGGAACAAAACTACGCTCCACATACAAGAAGGCAGAGTTTCGTGTATATCCGTATAATCCCAATGACTCTTCAACTTCCTTAAATATTAGTACAGTCGGTATGGCGAAGACGATAGCCAAACGTCTTAAGACCAAATACTTTTACTGTTCAAATCTCGTCTACGACAATGACAACATTTCCGCCATCCTCTTCGACGGCGGTTACGCAAGTGTGGATGACGACAATGGGATAGTAATGCATTTTTATGTGAAGGACCATCTTGGCAGCAACTGTCTGGTGGTGGATGGCAACGGCAACATCGAGGAGGTAAACCATTATTACCCCTTCGGCGCATTGATGGGCGACCGCTGTGGCGTGAGCCGAAACAAATACAAGTACACAGGCAAGGAACTTGATACTATGTACGGATGGAACATGCAGGATCATGAAGCAAGATGGTATGATCCGGTCGGAAATGTATGGCGGAGTATGGATAAATTATGTGAGAAATACTATCATATAAGTCCATATACAAATTGTTTAAATAACCCATGTAGATACGTAGATTATAATGGAATGAAAGTTTTAGAAAAAGGAAAGATTGTTATATATTATGATAATAAAAGTACGTTATTAGTTAGCCCTTATGCTTCAATATATGCAAGAGAAATGTTTAATAGTATGATGAGAACAAGAACAGGTAAAGAGATGCTGTCAAAGATGGTTAAATCGACAACTTCAATATATCTTATATTTAATGAAAAAGACGACACAAGGAGAAGAACGAAAACAGGATTCAAAATAACTTATGCAGAAACACAGCAAACAACAAAAGATGGAAGCAGTATAAGACTTAACAATGGTAAGTATTCTTCCACAACGATGTTCATAACATTTTATTTGAAAAATATTAAAGAATCAATGAATGATCCTAATAATGATAATTATGGATTGTCATTGGGAAACGCTTTAGGGGCAGAATGCTCGCATGAGGCAGTACATTCGACAGATTCGAATGAGGTTCATATGGATATAAGAGATGCGCAAATTTCATATAAAGGTAGAAAAAGAACAAAAGCAGAATATGAACAGAAGGCAAATGAAACTGAAAAAAAATATAGGGAGGAACTTGAAGATGAATAGAATATCACGAAACCTCATCTTACTCTTTTTATTGTTCTTGTCGTGTGCGTGCTATGCAGGCAGACCATGTAAGACAAGAACTGCACCTCGTATAAATAATGTGGGCATAGAATTGCCAAGAGATGTAGTGGCAAAGATGTACGATTTCTATGAAGAGCCCTATAATGCGAGAGTGTTGATAGATTCTGTTTATACATTTGGAGGCGCATCAAAAAATGGTATCTATACTTTTAGAGTATGCTATCAACCTCATTATCCAGAAAAATGTGTTGTTGTTTTGAATAGTAATGCCTATTGTGTAGAAAACGAAGGCTTTGCTTATCCGACTGGTGTTGTTGAGGAAGTTTGTAGCATAGTAAAAAGCACAAAGTGTGACAATAAAACGATGATGGAAATTCTTAAAGGTCTATATCTTTATATTTATGAACAATATGGACTTCATTATGGATGTGACTTTGTACCGAATGACCCTCCAATTTTAGAAACAACGGAAGAAAAAGAGAGATACATATTATCAAAATTGTCTGATCAGCACAAACTATACAAATTAAAGGATTCTTTATTTGCAGACCTACAACATCTGCCTGATAAACTTAGCGCATTAGTAAAAGAAATGCAAGACAGTGATATAATTTTCCTGTTGCGTATATTAACAAATTAGCCTTCTTTATATAGAGAGCGCAAAAAACAAGTATGAAAACAATAAAGTCTTTTTTACTGTGACGGCTGGTAGATAGCTGGTAGATAAACTGCTATCTACCAGCCTTCAACCACTATCCGACAATGCGTTACACGCCTGCTGGGAGAAATGGCAGATTTTTCGCATAAACTTATTTTTAAGTACAATTGAGTGAACTGCGTGGGAGAACATTCAAAGACACTTAAGATTATTTCAACTTAAAAGTAGAAAGTTATGTTCAAAACATTAAAGATTTTATTATTCATACTAATATGTATGACCGGATGTCAAAAGCATATAGTAGAACCTGATGTTCAAGAAGTGTACATCGAAAAAATAGATACGAATCAAAAATACAAAATAACATGTAAGGAAGAACTACATGATATTGTACAAAACATAAACTCTGGCCATAGAGAATTAGCAATCTTTATGGCTGATGTTATGGTCGACCTTGTTTATAAAAACAACAAAAAGATAACGATTCTAATAAGAAAGAATAAGTTCAAAATAGATGGTGTCACTTATGTAAGTAGTGATACAATTTTAAACACACGATTAATACCGGCAAATAATCATTAGTCTGTTGATACCATTATTGGTTTCGCATAAACTTATTTCATCCTTAAAAAATTAAATTATGAGCAACGATTCCACAAATAAAGTCGATCCCGTTATAAAATGCTTTTTTGTCTCATTTTGTACAATTATGGCAGTGGTATTTATTTTAAGCTTTTCCATAAAAGTCCTTATTTTGTGTTTTGTAATATATGGACTTATAATAATCCCTTTAAATACATTATTTATTTATGTCATCAGTCGTATCAGACTATTTAGATGGTCGTTACATAGTGTGTGGTATGTAATATTTGAAAATCTTCTACTCCTTTCTCATATGTGCCTTTATGACAGAATAACTTTGATGTACTTTCCAAAACTTAGATTCAATACTTTATGTGATATATCTGTGTTTATAACCATTCAATTGGTGTTTGTTCTTGTAGCATCAATTTGTAGGAATAGAATGATAAAAAACAAGCAAAAACAAAAAGATGTATAATGTGGCGTCTCTTTAGAATCGGTGGCGTCTCTTTAGCATCACCATTCCTACGCCTGCGACTGCACCGACTGTCGCTCCGATTGAGTTGGCTGCGAAGTCGAGCCAGTCGCCGCTGCGGCGTCCACCCGTGCAGTATTCCTGCAGAATCTCTATGACGCCGCTCATCAGTATGGGCGCAATCCAGGCGAGGCAGAACAGTTTTGTCCAGCTCAGCAGTGGCTTGTCTGCGGGCGATGCGATGCGCATTACGGGCTGAGGCTTCGTGTTGTGAAGGCGCAGATATTCGAGCCATATAGTGGCGCAAGTGCCGCCGTACATGGCTATGTGTACCCATTTGTCTATCAAAGTGACGTTGTCGAGCGGCGTACTCGGTATCGTTGCGAAACACAGAATCCATATCATAAGGATATAGAAGCACGATACCGGGTACGCCTTGAGTAGATGTCTGATGTATGTCATTGTATAAGAAATTCTTTTAATTGTTGTGAAGAACTTCTTATTAAACGCTATTTTCCCGTTTTTATTGTTAAGGCAACGGCTTTAACGCACGAGAATCTTCTTGCCGTTCACGATGTATATGCCTGCAGCGAGTCCATTCACTGCCTCGGCTGCCGATACGGCGCTCTTGAAGCGGCGCACCGTTCTGCCGTCTGTCGCCACTACGGTTGTGGTGGCTGTGGCGGCGTTGGCTGCGATGTCTATGATGGCGGTGGGCTGGTCGGCTGTAACGTTCTTCAGGAGATAGTGGCCCTCGGCGTCCTTCTGGTTCAGTATCTCGAAGTAGGCGTTCGCCTTAATGCCCGTAACATCGGCGGTCTGCACCGAGCTCGACTTTGCGAACACGAAGTTGACGTAGTCGGTCGGTGTGTTTATCTTGAACTGCTTGCTGTACCATTTCTTGCCGTTCTTCTCTGTCGGTGTCGTCACGTTGTCGCCCGGCCATTTTTTGTTAGCCGGTGCGTGTGTGTCGTCGCCGCCCCACGTCCAGAAGTAGCAGTTAGTCCAGCCCACGTTGTCGGTGTTGACATACACGGCGATGTTGTAAGCCTCGAACTTATGCACGCTGTATGTGCGTGTCACGATAGCGCCCACCTTGCCGTTCACGAGCAGCGCAGCCTTCAGCGTGCACTTGCCCTCGGGCAGCGCAATCTTGGCGCCGTTTGTCACTTTTGCGCTCGACGCCGTAGGAGCGGTGCCGTCAGTTGTGTAGACAATCTGTGCGTCTTTGGCTGTAGAGATAGCGCGCAGCGTGACGGTAGGGCCGTTGTAGTATTCGCCCGACGGCAGCGACGGGAACACCGTCTCGGCAGAAGTAGGCAGGAAGTAGCGCCAGTGGTAGCCCTCGGCAGCCAGCGCCCATCCGTCGTCGGTGGGTGTGTATGCGTTAGCCGTGGTGCCCACCGCCGCACGCAGCTTCATGTTCTTGCCCGTTGTGGTTATGACGTAGCGCTTCGCAGAGTTCTCCGTGCACGACCATCGGCTCTCGTTGTGTATTCCGGCTATGTAGCGCACCAGAATCATGTTCTTGATGTCCTGCTTGCAGTCGGTCCAGTGCTTGTAGAACACGCAGGGCGTGCCCGGCATGGCGATCATGTAAGCGTTTGCCGCCAGCGTGTCCTTGCGTATCGGGTCCTGGTCGGCGTCGCTGCGCTTCTCGGTGTCGTGGTTCTCGAGGAACGTCACGGCATAGCGCTTGTACACCACGTCTGTAGCCAGTCCACCGTTCGCCAGCTTCGACCAGTTGCCGTTGTTAGCCGCGTCGCGCATCGAGTAGCGTATGGGGAAGTCGAACGCCGCCGACATTATCTTGTCGTCCACCTTCGTAGCGTTCAGCCAGTTGATTACATTCGTCTTGTTGCCGTCGAAGTATTCGCCGACGGAGTAGGTGGGGTTCGCCGCCTTGTTGTACAAGCCCGTGAACTTTCCGGCGTATCCCTTCGTCATATCGTAGCGTACGCCGACATATCCTAAGTCGTTGAGCAGCAGGTCGAGATACGCCTTCACGCAGTTCTGCACGTTGGCAGAGTTGTGGTCGAGGTCGCGCATACCGTCCCAGTCCTCGCCCGTATCGTAGTTGGCGCTGAGGCTCACGCCCTGCTTCTTCGCCTCCTCCGCAGCCTTGCCTTTGTCGTCGCCAGCGCAAACGTCTGCAGCCGTCATCTTGTACGTCTTGCCCTTGTACGTCTCCTCGGGAAAGTCGAACCAGTTCTTCACGGTTCCGCGGTGGTTGATTACGACGTCGGCGATGGTGCCGATGCCCTTCTTCTTGAACGTGCCGATCATCGAGCGCAGCTCCTGCTCCGTGCCGAACGACGAGTTGTAGTTGGAGAACCAGTAGAGGTCGTTATAGCCCATCGACTTGCCGCCGCAGTAAGCGCTCTGCGGCACCCAGATAAGTTTGAAGTAAGGCGCCATGTCGTCAGCCTCGCTCTCAAGCTTTGTCCACTGCGATGCGTCGAAGCTGTCCCAGTAGAAGCCCTGAAGCATCACGCCCTCGTATTCAGAAGGCCAGCCTTGCGCCGACGCGTTAAGTGGCGAAAGGCACAAGCCGCATGCTATTGCGGCTGCCGATTTCAGTAATCTGTTCATTTTGGTATCGAATTGATTGTTATTGTTTGAGGTTGTCTGATGTTTGCCGAAACTATATAGTTGTGTAGAAGGGCAAACTGTAGGAAAAGTATGTGCAAAACCCAATCGATGCGGGCAGCCCGTCTGGGAGATGCTGGTAGATACTGGTAGATGGCTGGTAGATAAAAACGCTATCTACCAGCCTTCAACTCATTATCCAGCAAGACGTTACAAGCCTGCTGGAAGATATGGGAGATTTTTTTAGTTACATACTAAGTACAAGTACACCTCTCGGCTGCAGCTTCACGTCCTTAGAGAGGTCGATCTTGCGACCGGTAAGGATGTTCGTAGCCTCCGTGTGGTTGCCGATAATCTCGGCGTAGCGGGCTACGGGCATCGTTGCAGCCTTCGATGTGCCGTTGATAACCGTCATCACCGCCTTGTTGCCCAACGTGCGAGCCACTACGTACACGCCCTTCACCGGTATGAACTGCGTCTGCTTGCCCTTCGTGATGACGTCGTTGTTCTGACGCCAGTGGAGCAGACGGCTTGTGAAGCTGAACATAGCCTGCTCCTCCTTTGTGCGCTCTGCCTTATTGAATGCGTTGTGTGAGTCGCCGGCGAAACCGCCAGGGAAGTCGCGGCGCACATGTCCGTCGGTAGAGCTCTTAGTGCCGTTCATCAGTATCTCCGTGCCGTAGTAGAGCTGCGGAATGCGGTTGACGGTGAGCAGCAGAGCCAGCGCCTGCTTCAGAGCTAATGTGTCCTGACCCTCGCCGAGGAAGCGGTCGGTGTCGTGGTTCTCGATGAACGCCATCACGTGCGACGGGTCTACGTACAGATAGTCGTAGCAGAGCGAGTTGTATATGCGGTTGAAGCCCTTCCACCAGTCGTCGGTCTCCTCGTTCTTCGCCTGGTTGATGCGGTCGAAGAACGCGAAGTCCATCACCGTCTTCAGGTTAGAGTTCACTTCAGCCAGCGGCGAGTCCTTCTGCCATGCCGCCGTGTATGCCGGCTCTGTCACCCATGTCTCGCCAACCGTGTTGAAGTTGGGATATTCCGTGTTCAGCACCTCCATCCAGTGCGCCATACCCTTGCGGTCGGCGTACGGATAAGTGTCCATGCGTATGCCGTCGATGCCAACGGTCTCTATCCACCATTCCGAGTTCTGTATGAGATAAGTCATCACGTGCTCGTTGCGCTGGTTGAGGTCGGGCATTGAGGGCACGAACCAGCCGTCCACCGTCTCGTGCAGGTCTACCTTCGACGCATACGGGTCGAGCACCGGCGTCAGCTTGTAGCTTGTCTGCAGATACTTGTCGTTAGTCATCTGGTCGCCGTCCACGGTCTTCGTCTTCACAGCCTTCGCCTGATTCTCCGGCGCAAGCCATTCGGGTGTGTTGAACCAGTCCTTGGTAGGCATGTCCTTCACCCACGGATGCTCGAAGCCGCAGTGGTTGAAAATCATGTCCATCACCACCTTCAGACCCTTCTTGTGCGCATCAGAAACAAGCTGACGGTAGTCGCTGTTCGATCCGAAGCGCGGGTCAACACGATAGTAGTCGGTCGTAGCGTATCCGTGATACGTACTGCTCTTGCCGTGGTCGGGCGAGTTGTTCTCAAGCACCGGCGTGAACCACAGCGCCGTGACGCCAAGCTCGTTGAAGTAGTCGAGGTGCTGGCGTATGCCTTCGAGGTCGCCGCCATGACGCAGCGACGGCTCCTTGCGGTTCACGGTGTAAGCGTTCAAGCCCTTCACTTTAAGATTCTTTCCGCTCGACGCAAATCGGTCGGGCATGAGCATGTACAGCACGTCGGCGTTGGTGAAGCCCATGTGGTCTTCGCCCTTCATGTCGCGAGCCTTCAGCTCGTACTTCACGTTTGTCTTGCTCTTGCCCGCACGGAACAGCAGGTTCATTGTGCCCGGCTTAGCATCCTTCACGTTCATGTACACCAGCAGATAGTTGGGCGAGTCGAGACGCACGAGCGAGTCGATGCGCACGCCAGGATAGTTGGTCGACACCTCGGCAGCGCGCACGTCCTTGCCGTAAACCATCAGCTGCACCTGCGGATTCTTCATGCCTACGAACCAGTTTGTAGGTTCGATGCGGTCTATCTTCTGTGCTGCATTCATAGAAAGCGATGATGTAAGAAAGAGAGCGACGAGCGTCGCGCTCTTCATTCCCTTGTTCACTGACAAGAGAAAATGGTTTTTGAAGTTTATCATAGTTTAAAGTATTAATCGTGAACAATCAATGCCGACTGCGGAGCAACCGTCAGAGTAGAGCCGCTGATGAGTCCGAGACCTTCGGCGTTTACCTTGCCGTTAGCCACCACCTTTGTGTAGCTACCCTCAGCAACCTTCACGCTCTGCGGCGTCTTCTGCGAGTTGAGCACCACGTATATGTTCTGCCATGCGTCGCCGCCGGCGTTATTCTTCAGTCGGAACGCCACCACGCCCTTCGGAGCATCGACAAACTCGAGGTTCTTGCGCACCTCCTCAGCCTTGCCCATGCGGAACGCAGGATGCGCCTTGCGCAGCGCTATGAGACCAGCGTAGTAGTCGAACACCTGCGGATAGCGCTTCAGGTTGTTCCAGTCGAGACGGTTGATAGAGTCGGGCGAGCGGAATGAGTTGTGCACGCCCTTCTTGTCGCGCAGCATCTCCTCGCCAGCGAGAATGAACGGCACGCCCTGCGAAGTGAGCACAGCGGTCTGTGCGAGCAGGTCGAGACGTATCAGTTCGTCGTCGGTTATGTACGGCATTGTAGCGCGCAAACGGTCGGTGAGACACATGTCGTCGTGACAACTCACGTAAGCCACCATCTGCGACGGTTCGTTCGTCCACGCCTCTCGTGAGTAGTTCACCTTCGTCATATCTATCTGCGGATGCGCAATGGCACCCACGATGCCGAACTTGATGCTTTCTTCTTGACCAGGCTCGCCAATGAGGAAGCCGCCCTTATGATCGTCTGAGAACGGACCGCGCAGAGCGTCGCGCATTTCGTCGGAGAACGCACCGATGCCGTCGAGCTGCTTGGCATGAGCCTTCATAGCCAGTTTCTCCTGCGGATAGGCACAAGAGCCAGCGCTCCAGCCCTCACCATAAATATATATAGATGGGTCGATCTTGTCTACCATAGCACGTATCTCATTCATCGTCTCGATGTCGTGAACGCCCATGAGGTCGAAGCGGAAGCCGTCGATGTGATACTCCTTAACCCAATACTCCACGCTCTCCTTCATGAACTCGCGCATGAGCGGCTTCTCGCTCGCAGTCTCGTTGCCGCAGCCCGAACCGTCCGAATACTTGCCCTCCGCAGTCTTGCGGTAGAAGTAGTCGGGGTAGGTCTTCTGGAAGTTGGAGCCGTTGATGTCGAACGTATGATTGTACACCACGTCGAGTATGACGCGAATGCCAGCCTTGTGCAGCGCCTGCACCATCTGCTTGAACTCGCGTATGCGTGTTGTCGGCGTAGCGGCGTCGGTAGAGTAGGAGCCTTCGGGCACGTTATAGTTGAGCGGGTCGTATCCCCAGTTGTACTGCGGCACGTCGGGCTTCGACTCATCCACGGAAGCGTAGTCGTACGACGGCAGAATGTGCACGGCGTTCACGCCGAGACGCTGCAGGTGCTCGATAGCCTTCGGCTCCGTGAGCGCAAGAAACTTGCCCTTGTTCTTCAGTCCCGACGAGAGGTCGACGGAGAAGTCGCGGTGGTGCATCTCGTAGATGACGAGGTCGCACGGATTGTTGAGCGTCGGGCGCACATCGTTAGCCCAACCCTCAGGGTCGGTGTCGCGCAGGTCGACGATGGCGCCGCGCTTTCCGTTCACACCCACCGCCTTTGCGAAGATGCCGGGTGTGTTGTCGGGCTGCGCATTGTTGTACACGCTGAAGAGATAATACTTGCCTTTCAAGTCGCTCTTCACCGTTAGCTTCCACTTGCCCGCACCCACATGCTTCATCTGCTTAATCATCTGCTCGGCAGGGTTGTCGCTGTCTGTGTCCGACAGCAGCACGTTCACTTTCTTCACATCGGGCGACGTGGTGAGCTGGAATGTTGTCTCTTTGGGCGAATACTCCACTTCGTTGAACGTCTGTGCGACGGCGCTGTGAGCCGTGCAGGATGTCAAGAAGGAGAGGAGAATGGTCTTTAGGGTCATGATTGTTGTTATTGAACGTTTTTCAACTCTCAACTCTTAATTTTAAATTTACTTTCTTCCCGCTTCGTCAATCAGTTCCTTCACCTGCTCGTTAAAGTCGCGGTCGGCGAGGAGTTGTTCGATGTTCAAGTGCATGCGATAGCGCCAGTAGTGCTTCGGGATAGACGGAATGTTGATGCGCTCGGCGTTGGCGTCAGCGAGACGAATACGCTCGTCGATGGCGAACCAGTCCTGCAGCGAGAGTACGCAGAGCATAGACGGCGAGGTGAGTTGCTGCGAAACGATGTCGCGAGCGAGCCATCCCGGCAGCGGATGCGGTGCGGCGCCGCCGCGGTAGAGCATGGTGTTGTAGAACTCCTGCGTGCGGTCCCAGTCTTCGTCCCACCACTGGCGCAGTGTAGGCATATCATGAGTAGAGAGAGTGCACACAGAGCGGTACGGGTTGCGCGAGAGATAGCCGAACTTAACGCTCGAATCCTTCGGCATCGACTGCAGTTCGAGACTCAGAATGCGCAGCTCCTTCATAACCCACTGCACGCAGTCGGGCACCATACCCAAGTCTTCTGCGCATACCAGCATACGGGTAGCCTGCACCAGAATCGGCAGCTTCTTCATCGCCTCGCCATACCAGAAATTGTTGTTGCGGCGATAATAGTAGTCGTTATATAGTCGGTTGAACGCAGCCTTGTCGCCGTCCCACAGCGCCTCGTACATGAAGTTGAGCTGCGCCGTGATGCGCGGGTGGAAGAGGTTGGGGTTCTTGCGGTCGCGCACGAAGAGCACGTCGTCAACCAGTGTGTAGAGTCCGTCGCGCAGCCACACGTCCTTCTCCGTCGTCTTGCCCTCGAACGCAGCCTCAATCTTGCGCTCCGTGTCGTATTCGGGTTTGAGCGAGTAGATGTCGTCGTGCTCGTGGTTGAGATAAGTCTTGATAACCTCCTCTGTATGTTCGCGGAACACGCGCTCCACTACCCAGTGGGCTATGAACGGCGTTGTGAACAGATGCTCCTGGAAGTTGAGACCATAGCTCTGTATCTCGTCGCGCGACATGGCGAGTGCCGGCTGGAACTGTCCGAGCAGTCCACCTACGCAGTCGGTAGGTATAGCCCATATACGGAAGAATCCGAGCACATGGTCGATGCGGTAAGCGTCGAAATACTTAGCCATGTTCTGGAAGCGGCGCACCCACCACTCGCATCCGTCTGCAATCATGCGGTCCCAGTTGTATGTCGGTAAGCCCCAGTTCTGTCCGTTCACCGAGAAAGCGTCTGGCGGAGCGCCCGCCTGCGAGTCGAGGTGGAAGTATTCGGGCTCGTGCCATACGTCGCAGCCGTTGCGGTTCACGCCGATAGGAATGTCGCCCTTGAGAATGACGCCGCGAGCGCGAGCATACTCGTGAGCTGAGCGCATCTGCTGGTCGAGCACGAACTGCATGTAGTAGTAGAATGCCACCTTATTATATAGTTCGCTCTTCGGGTTGCTGAGCGCCTTGCGGTCAGCCTCGTTCCACTGCTTGTGGTCGGGCCACTCAGAGAATACGCATGTGCCGTAGAAGTCGCGCAGATAGCAGTAGTGGGCGTACGGCGCGAGCCAGCGCTCGCAGTCGGCGAAGAACGTCTTGAACTCCTTCGACGCCAGCACCTTCTTGCCCTCCTGCTCAAACAGCAGACGGAGATACTTCAGCTTGGCATTGTTCACGCGCTCGTAGTCGATCTGCGGCAGAGCGTTCAGTTCCTCGCGCAGCACCTCGAAGCGGTCTGCCTCCAGCTTGTCTTTCAAAGCGGGCAACTGGCGCAGGTCGGCGTACTGCGGATGCAGGGCGAAAATAGATATACATGAATATGGATATGAATCGGTCCACGTGTGTGTGGATGTAGAGTCGTTGATAGGCAGCACCTGCAGGAGGCGCTGGTGGGTCTTTGCCATCCAGTCGACCATCAGTTTAAGGTCGCCGAAGTCGCCCACGCCGAAGCTGCCTTCAGAGCGGAGCGAGAAGACGGGTATGAGTGTGCCCGCCACCTTCTCGTCGCAGAGCGCGTAGAACGACTGGTCGAGTGCCACCACGCGCACTTCGTTCTGCTCCAAAGGCTCGAGAGTGAGCTTGCGGTTGTCGCATGTCTCCCACATCTCATCGCCTTTGTCGCTGAACGCCACGAACTTAAACTCCAGTTCGTGTACTAACTTACTACAAATCTTATTATTGTTACCTAAACCTACTTCTTTCTCGTTTGTATCGAGCGCGTCGCCGTCGATGTCTACAATCCATTCGTTGTAGTTGTGCTCGGTCATTGGCAGCGCCTTCTTCAGGTCCCAGTTGCCCAGCGCAGCGCCTTTGCCCGTGAGAGCGAGGCGTGAACCCGAGTGCAACTGCGGAGCGCGCACCACGAGTCGCAGCGCCTTCTTATAAGTCAGCGGCTCCACCTTGCCCTTTGCGCGTCGGTTGACGCAGTCGGTGAAAGCCGAACTATATAAATATGTGTCGCCCGGTATCTCGTGCCAGCGGTCTTCTACTGTGAAGCGGTGCGACGGCTTCGCGTTGAGGTCGAGTCGGTGCATTATGGTCTTCCACTCGCTGCACTTTATTCCGCAGCTGTTGCGCACGCTATAGTAATAGTCTACGTGCTGTTCGCCCATGCCTGCCTCTACCTCGCATCTCCATGTCAAACCGTCGGTTGTAGACATAGCCACTGTGCGGTTGCCTTGCTGTCCGCCAACGATGTTCAGCAGCAGCTCTTCGCCGAATACTGTCTTGTATTGGATGTTAAAAGTAATTTGCATAGTATTGTTTAGTCGTTATTAGATTCTAATTGTATTTTGCTGCAAAATTAAACAATTACGCAATTTTTTGCAAAGTTATGAAAGTATTTCTTCCAAACTGCAAGGTAAACGTTTGCGCAATGGTTAACGATTACTAACAAGTATATGTTATTTATCACAAATTTCTTACTTTTGCAATCATTAGGGGGCTTTGTAGGGGGTGCACTTGTCTCAAGTGCACCAATAGATGAAACTTTCAGGGGGTGCACTTGTCTCAAGTGCACCAACAAAGAATAATGCTTAATAAGTATATGTGCAGATAGTTTGGTGCACTTCTTGCTCTGGCAAGCGGCAAAGCCGAGCGGAGACAAGTGCACCCCCTGAAAGCACCCCCTGAGAGTACCCAAGCTTATTACTAAACTTAATTATATATGAAAGTAAAATCAATCATCCTCGCTTGCTCGCTGCTGGCTACAATGTCGGCAAGCGCGCAGACCTCAAAGGGCATCGACCTCGCCAACATGAACACGGCAGTGAAGCCCGGACAAGACTTCTATGAGTATGCTATCGGTGGCTGGCGCAAGGCCCACCCGCTTGATGCAGAACACGCTCGCAACGGCTCGTTCACCGACCTCGACGAGATGAACCAGAAGCGCATCCTTGCTCTCATCGAGGAGTACTCTTCTAAACCGCAGCCCAAGGGCACACTCGGACAGAAGATAGGTTCGCTCTACAACCTCGCTATGGACAGCGTGCGCCGTAACCGCGAGGGTGCAGAACCGCTGAAGCCGATTCTGAAGAAGATTAACGACGTGAACGACCGCCGCGAGTATCAGCTCGTCACAGCACAGCTCGACGCACGCGGTCTCGACTGCCTCATGTTCGGAGTCGGTGTAGGTGCCGACATGAAGGACGCTGCCAACAACCTCGTGGGTCTTGGTCAGGGCGGACTCGGACTCGGCGAACGCGACTACTACCTCTCTGACGACGCTCAGGTGGTTGCTGTGCGCAAGGCTTACGCCGAATACCTCAAGAAGATGCTCGTTCTCGCCGGCAACGACGAGGCTACTGCTCAGCGCAAGGCCGACGCCACAATGCGCATCGAGACACGTATCGCCAAGGCAAGCAAGAGCCAGGTAGAGCTGCGCGACGTGCAGGCTAACTACCACAAGATGACATACAACGCTCTCGTGAAGGACTTCCCTGGCATCGATTGGGGCAACTTCTTCCTGGCTGAGGGCTTCCCTGCATTCTCGCACATCGACGTAGGCCAGCTTGAGCCTATCCACGAGGTGGAGAAGATATTGGCTGACGAGCCGCTCGACGATCTCAAGGCTTACGCTGAGGCTCATGCCATCAGCTCTGCAGCCGGCTACCTCGACCACAACTTCCGCGCAGCCGAGTTCGAGCTGAGCAAGGTGATGTCGGGCGTACAGCAGGACCGTCCGCGCTGGAAGCGTGCCACAGCTCTCGTGAGCGGCGTGCTCGGCGAGGCTATCGGCAAGCTCTACGTAGAGAAGTACTTCCCCGAGTCGTCTAAGCAGCAGATGATTCAGCTCGTGCGCAACCTGCAGAAGGCTCTCTCGCAGCGCATCGACGAAGCTACATGGATGTCGCCCGCTACAAAGGCGCAGGCTCAGGACAAACTCGCCAACTTCATCGTGAAGGTGGGCTACCCCGACACATGGAAGGACTACACCAACCTCCACGTAGACGAGCAACTCTCGCTCTTCGAGAACATGCAGAACATCCGCGCATTCCTCTCGCAGGACTATATCTCGCGCAAGGTGAACAAGCCGGTTGACAAGACCGAGTGGCAAATGACTCCGCAGACCGTGAACGCTTACTATAACCCGACCACCAACGAGATCTGCTTCCCGGCAGCCATCCTCCAGCCGCCGTTCTTCGACCCGAACGTAGACGAGGCTGTTAACTACGGCGGTATCGGCGGCGTAATCGGCCACGAGATGTCGCACGGATTCGACGACCAGGGCTCACAGTTCGACAAGTACGGCAACCAGAACGACTGGTGGACACCAGCCGACAAGAAGAACTTCGAGGCTCGCACAAAGGTGCTCGTCGACTACTTCAGCGCTTACGAGGCTCTGCCTGGCAAGAAGATCAACGGCAAGCTCACTCTCGGCGAGAACATCGGCGACAACGGCGGTCTGAACATCTCGTTCCGCGCCCTGCAGAACGTGCTTAAGGAGAATCCGGCTCTCAACAAGCCTATCGACGGCTTCACACCCGAGCAGCGCTTCTTCCTCTCATGGGCTACAGTATGGGCTGGCAACGCTCGTCCTGAGTTCGTAGACCGTCAGATCAAGACCGACCCGCACTCACCGGCTGAGGCTCGCGTCAACGGCGCCCTCCCGCAGATCGACGCTTGGTACAAGGCTTTCAACATCAAGAAGTCTGACAAGCTCTTCGTGCCGCAGAAGAAGCGCGCACAGATCTGGTAATTTGTAACGGAAAGCTTTTCAAAGGTTTCTAAAGAAATATACGAAAGCGCCCTGCGTTCGGCAAAACCGGACGCAGGGCGCTTCACTTTTTGTAATCTACTTAACAATCTTCTTTCCTGCTACAACGTATACACCACTTGCAAGACCATCAAGGTTCTTTGCATTGTGTTTTACGCAAACACCTTCTAAAGTATACACATTGAAGGTCGTTTCCTCCGTTACTCTGCTACCGTTGATAGCCGTAGATGGAGTTACCGTTAGCCAACCATTGTTGTAAAATAACTCGTAGTTGTCTGCCTCGCCACCACTTACTATGATTTCGTACTTACCGGCTTGCGATGTGGCATCTGCCATGCACGAAGCAACCGGCTTAGTAGTCAGTACGTCTGCCGTCTCTTCATGCTTAAATCCGTCATAGGTGATGTTGAACACGGGGTTCTCCATACCAGTCTCACGAGTTGCGTCCTCAACGGTTACGTAAAGCGGAGCTTGTGTCACAACGAGATAGCCGTCTTCAAAATCAACCGCCTCATCTGTGATAGTTCCCGGCTCTATATGAATAGTGTAGCGACCACACTTACTCTCTGTAGTAGCCTCGCAGCTAAGCACGGGTTTGCCTTCTACCTTGTCACCAATAATGGTGAAGGTGAGTCGTGGATTTTCGTCGCCATATTCGCGAGCCTGATTACGAGCCTTAATCGTAGTGCCAAACTCAACAATGTTAGCAAAGTCGTTCCATTGTGCAGTGTTCAGGAAACGCATCTTTGAGCCGGCACGCACCATGAGTAAGCAACTCTCAACGTTGGCTCCTTTGAAAACGTTAGTGCCATTGAACTGCGGTATATTCTTAGAGAAGACTTTGAACTCTGTAAGAGACCAACAGTTGGCAAATGCTTCCTTACCTATCGTCTTTACATCGCTACTGAGCGAAACACGTGGCATAAGGTTACAACCCGCAAAAGCATAGTCGGCCACATTGATAACCCCATGCTTTATATCCACACCATTCGGCTGAAACGGTAAGGCAGCAATAAGAGTAGTCTTGTCGCTATTGTACACTATCCCGTCTTCGTATAGAAAGTTGGCATCGGCAGATGCCGTCAGCACCACTTCCTTTAGCTTGCTCGTATATGCCCATACTCCCTTGCCAAAACTGCTGATGCCGGTCTTTGGGAACACAATCTTCTCCAATCGCGTCTTTGAGAACACCTTGTCGGGCAGACTTGCATCTCTTTCTACAATAAGCTTCTTGCCGTTTTCCATCATGTAATAGTCGGAGCCGGCAATGATACGGGCTTCACTAAGGTCGAGAACGCGCAGATGTCCGCGGGTGCGGTTGCCTTCAGCGTCACGTCCTGCCATGCTACGCAGCGTGCGCAGGTCGGCAGCGTTGATGTTTCCACTCACTGTTAGCGTGTCGTAGTTGTAAAACTTGTCTGCCTCTATTTGTGCAGCAAGCGTTCCTGCGGCTTCAAGAGCGATGCTGCCCTTTAAGGTTGATGATGCCTTGTCTGGCGTGATGTTTATCACAGCTTCTTGATTGCTTGAGAATTTGTATGCCTGTGGGTCGAGGATGTTTATATCGTAATAGCCGTCGTAGTTGCCATCCCATCCCCAGTTGACATGCACCTTACCTTCTGCGTCATATCCGTCGAGAACGAATGAGTGGCCACCCATTGAACGATCGAATCCGCCATACACAAGAGGCTGCTTATTGTTAATCTGTTCGTAAATGATGCGCATCCACTCATTGTCAGAATAATCCTTCCTCACGATATATTTGGCATCCTCAATGCCATAGTAGCGTTGCAAGCCTTTAGCCACATTCTCGTGCAGGGCACCGCTACCACCATCGGTTTCGCTGCCATACTCCATACCAACCGCCACACCCAGGTCGTGCATTATGAGTGCCACGGCGTCGCCTTCTTCTAAGGAGTACTTGGAATCGTAGGTCTCGAGCATTGCGTTCCAGTCGTACTTGCTCTTTTCGAAGTCTGCACTTATCTTTGTGCCCGACATATTGTTGGCAGGATAATAGATGGTGCGGCTGCCGATGCCATGCTCCGGTGCACGATGATAGCGAAGCACCTGAGCTGTCGACGTAGCAGCGCATCCCGTCAGTGTGCGTGTGCCGTTGGTGGCAGTAGGGCAGAGGTTGTTGTATGGCTTGTTCTGTCTCCAGCGGGTCTCGCAAAGAGCTGCTACCGACTCGGCATAGCCATACCGACTCGGCATCTTGTTCACAAGAGCCACTTTAGACGCCTTTGCGCGTGAGACCACCGCCTCGTTCACCATAGAAAGCCACCACTCAAAGTTGGGGTTGGTTGACTTCGACTCGAACTTCGTGTCGCTATATCCTAATATGGCTGGTGAAGTGTCGTCGGTTGCTATAACTGCAAACCCATTGTCTTCAGAACCATATACCACATAGCCCTCTGACACTTTCAGCTCCTTTATTGCTTTGGTGTCGATTGAGAACGATCTTCTTGCCGCTGCCTTCATTCTTTCGCTACCTAATAGCTTTGTTGCTTCGGCTTTCATCTGTGTCTTGGAGCGCGGCGCTGCAGAAGCGCCGGCTACAAGAAGCATAAGGGCAAGAGGAACGAATGTGTATCTTTTATTAATGCTCATATCGTCTACTTGTCTACTTAACTATAACTTTCTTACCGTTTACGATGTACACACCCTTCTTCATTGTTGAGAAGTTGCTTACGTTTGTAGCAACGCGTATGCCGTCGATGGTATACACATCGAAAGTCTTCCCGGCTTTGAATACGTCGCTGATGCCGGTTGTGGTGTCTGTAGCAATGGTAGCTTCCGACTCGCCGTCGAAATAAACCGCTGTTACACCGTAGACGTATTTAGTGTTGCTATCTGCCGTTTTGTCAACAAACGTTGTCTGGTCTGACGGTACTGTGCCCACGAGGGTTCCATCACGATATATGCGATATAGTATCACGGTACCCGGACCGTAGGTGTAAGTGATGTCGTCAATCATGAATACGAACGAGTTAGCTGCCGCTGTATTATGGTTGATGGCAAAATACTTGCTGCCTGCTGGCAACTCTACGCTTACTTCCTCCCATTCGCCCTTCGATGTGGTGTGCGTCTCACCAATCTTTGTGAACGAAGCCTGCTTGCTATCTGTAGTAGAGTAGAGCACGTCGAAGGTCTCCGGATAATTAATCTTCTGGTCGGTATCGTTCTCGTTTTTCACCCAGAACGATATAGTCTGCTGCTCGCCAGACAATTCGGGCGAGAAGAGCCAGTTGTCCTGCGTCACGTCATTGCCTCCATCGTCGGCACGGTGGAAAGCTGCAAGATACTTACTTCCGGTGTGTGCCTTGAAGCCCGGAACCTGCTCGAGTTGCTCTTTAGAGAGCCATCTGTCGAGTGGGTCGGCAAGGGTGAATGCAAACGAAGTGCCCTGTGACGGATACTTCATCTTGAACGGACCGCCCGTCGTTCCCGTATTGTTTGCCACCGACTTCCAGTCGCCAAACAAATCGGTGCTCCATGACGTGTACGACTCGAAACTCTCTGTTGCAGTCTTCGATTCGGAATCAACCGCTGTCCATGCTATCTCCACTCCGTTCTCTGTCTTTGTGGCTGTAGCCGAGTCGGGGTGCGGCTTGGTTGATATCTCAAACTTAGTGGATGCTGATACCTCATTGTCATCGGTGTTCAGGTCGTTGCTGTATACCACGACGGCCTTTAGCTCTACACCCTCCTTGTCCTCAAGGATGCTGATAGGATACTCAAAGTTGAATGTCTCGAAATAGTATGCCTTCAATGGTCCGGCAGGAGTCTTAGAGGCAATAAGTTGGTTGTTGGCATATAGCTCAACCTTATAGCCGCGCGCATCCTTCGAGCCGAAGTTGTTCACCGTGACCTTCACATTCTCCGTGTCGCCCTTTCTTGCTGTCTCCGGAGCTTCTATCTCTGCACTCAAATCGTAGGTGTATGTATCGCGTATGAACATACGGTCTATGTATACTACATTGCCGGTGTTGGCCTGCGCCACAAAATTGACAGACACGAAATCCTTATCTGCATAGTCGGCAAGCGAAACGGCAGAAGCGGTCCACTTCCCTTCGTCCTTAGCTGCGTCAATATTTGCAACCTCTTCGGTCGTACCATCGGGCAACTCTACTTCAATCTTTATCTTGGCATTGCTGCCGGTTTCTGCCTTGTGGTAGAAGATGAGTTTCGGTTCGGCAGCGCCGGCGAGTGATATCTTTCCGGTTCCGAGATAAGCCCAGTCGGTATCGGCTTCCGAAATCATGTGGAAGGCTCCGCCATCGTTGTCAACACAGTCGGGATAATTGTCGTCAATGGTCCAGAAATCTGACTTGCCCGTGCCGTACGTGGTCCACAAACGTCCGTGCAGAAGATTCTTAGCCACGCTCTCAGAGAACGGAAGATCGTAGGGCTTACCGAGCATGATAGAAGGCAACGCCTTGTATGAGCTCTGTCCGTAATCGTTTTTTGCCGAAATCCAGAGTGTTTTAAGAACCTGTGCACCGGTGTTCGTAACCATTGGTATGTCTATTGTTGTTTGACCCTTAACCGAGTCCACTTTAGTATAAGTGGGATAGTAGTCGGAACCACCACGCTCTGCAATGACATAGGTCACGTCTGAGAGGTCTACATATCCGTCGTAATTGCCGACATTCGACTCCTCCCATGTGAATGTCACCTTGTCGGGATGCTCTGCTGTGCGACGATTTTCGGGTTCCAGCGGCGATGTCTGTCCTACATATATAGCTACTGGTTTACAGTAGAAGCCCGCACCCTGCTCGTTCACTGCTGCCACACTATAGATATTGATGCCGTTTGTTGCGGTATTGTCTGTGAATGTCACTATCGCACCAGGTTTGGCTGATGGTGCCTCTGCCACTACCTGGCCCGAACGGCGGATGAGAAACTTGGTTATATTCTCGAGGTTGCTGCCGTCGTAAGTCTTTTCTGGGGCCTTGAATGAGAGAGTGGCTTGCAGTGCTCCCTTCTCAGCGGCTACAACAGAAAGATTGCTAACGCTGTCGGGAGCGTTTAGCGAGATGCCCTCGCCAATAGTGATATCGTCGATTTTCAGACCTTGCTGTCCCTTACTGCTGATGTCGTGGAAGCCGATATACAACTCCTCGTCTTCTGTGGGCGTGAAGGTGGCTTTGCGCACCTCATAGTCTGAGAGCTCTATAGTCTCCTCTGCCATAAGTGTCTCTGTCATGCCGGCAGCCGTTGCGCTTTTGCCATACTTCACCTCAAACTTCTGCGGATACCATTTTGAGGTGCCCTTGACACGGAACGATAAATTGTATACGCTACCTGCTTTCACCTTCAGAGCCGGCAGTATAAGCCACTCGTCGGCATCTGCGTTCTCCGATTTTGCAGTAGTTGCACATGCGTCCTGATCGTTTGACCAGTTAGGCTCGTCCCAAGCCCATGTTACACCGTCGCCGTTGCCGTCTATTATTTCATAGAGCGCCATCTCCGAAGCATCGTCAAACGTACCATAGAAAGGTGGCGTGATGGCGTTGCCGAAAGCCACATAGTTGCTCACAACCTCATCGCCCTTCACTCCGCCGTTGACGGGTGTGATGCCATAGCCGTATACGGCCTTGCCGGCATCGGAAGGAAGCGTCTCTGTATAGGATGTGCCAGCGTAGCCTTCCTGCACAATCTTTCCTTCAGGGTATCTCACAATGTTGTATTTGATGTCGCCCATATAACCTCCGTAGAGTCCTTCTGTAGGTGCGCTCCACATGACGTTCACCTTGCCGTTCTTGTCAATGGTGGTTGTTACGTTCTGAGCCGGTTTCGGCTTGTCCATACCGACATACTTGCTGCCAAGAAGGCGTTGGCTTTGTCCTACTTCATTGGCAAGAGTGATGATGAAGTTCACGTTACCGTTGTCTTTCAGCGTCACGCTCTGACGTACCTTACTGCCTGCTGCCGCCTTACCCTCGGCAAGGGTGTCGGTGCCGTCGGTGATGGTATAGGTGATATCACCGTTGAGTTCATCGCCGGCGAACGTCTTTGTGGGCACATCAAAACAAACATCGCCCGTGAGCGAGCCGTTCTTGAAGTCGAATGTAAGGTTCTCGGCAATGGCAGGTGCTCCGTCCTCGGCTGCAGGCTTCGGGATAGAGAGCATTGTTATCATGTTCTGACCCTCGAAATCGCCGACAAGCGACAGACTTGCGTCGGTGAGGTCTACAGTGTAGAGCGTCGACTTCTTGTCGGCCTCTACACAGGCCCAATAGAAGGTATTGGTCTTTTGGTCTATCTCACCACTCTGGTAGTAGAAGCTACCATCGCTTAACTTCAGTTGCTTGCCCGTTGAGCCTATATAGGTCTCTGCTGCAGTATCGGTGTCTATCTTGTAGAGGTTGCCGTCGGTAGCTACACCATAAAGCACGCCCTGCTTGGTCACACCCATTGCCACATACGAGTGGCGCAAGTCGCCAATCTTGGTGCGCGTCATCTTCTCATAGTCGACAATGCAAAGTTCGTCGCCGTTTCCTTCCGAATTGAGGAAGTCGCCATATACCGTCGTACCATCGGGCGCAATAGCCGTTTCGTTGGCTATGAACGATTTGTTGTCAATCGACTTTTCTGCAAGTTTCTCCCACGTGTCTGTGTTATACTTATAATAGTATATCATATCAACACCCCAGAAGTTCTGATACATGATGAAGTAGAGATTGTTGCCAATCCATGCTCCACTGCCCGTAGCACGGAAGAAGTCGTCAACATATAGCTGCTTAACCTTTACGGGATCTTTAGCCATAAATTCATACCATCCGTAAGCGTAATAGTCTTGGCTGACACTGGCCCACCTGTTGTCGAAGAGTACATTGCCCCAAAGCTTCCGACCATCCTCGGATGCCACACGCATAATTGTGTTGCTAATGCTTGGGACAGATTGCTGTGTAGCTCTAACCTGAGCATTTGCACCACAGATTGCTGAGCTCGCTAACAGTGCAACTGCCCCGATTCTTGATAAAGTGTACTTTTTTCTCATATTTTTTTAATTGGTTATAGTTTACAAAGAGTTTTAGAAAAGAAATTCTATGCAAAGATACATTATTAATATTTAGGAATAAAAGGTCTGGCAGCCTTTCTTACAAAATGAAACGCAAAATACCTATAACTTGTTAGTTGGTTTATGTCCAAATGAGCAATAATTTATATAAATAGGTATCGTATCGTGCAATGTGTTTGTTAAAGTTTTTCGGCTCTTTGGTGTATACGTATCTGTTGTTTGTAGTGTGAACGTGCCACCGCTCGCGTCCGCCGCCCGATCAGATTGCGTCCGCCGTCCGATCGGATTGCGTACGGGTGACGATGACTTTTGCAAAAGAGTTACTATAGTCCGCACAACATTCTGTACGGGCAAAGCTCACACTTCTTTCTGTCGTCAGTGGGCGTGAAGGCGGCGTCGGGGGAATACATGTCGGCTACGGTTTCCTTCAGTTTTGTGAGGAACTCCTCCTCGTAGACCGTTACGTCGCTTATCGGGTGTTTGTCGATGCAGAGCGTCGGGTCGTAGTCGTTGGTTGTGGCTCGCTTTATGAAGAGCAGTGCGGGGCTGACGGCGTCGTTAGCGGCGTTCCACTCCTTCGAACGGCTCACGATGAGCGAGTAGAGTATCGCCTGCAGGAAGTAGTTGGAGTGTTTGCTGGCGATGTTCTTCGGGTCGAACACCTCCTCGATGCTCTTTATCGCGCTCGACGGCTTGTTGCCCGTCTTGTAGTCGACGACGCGTATGCGGCGCTTGCCGGTCTGCTTGTCGGTGACGGCGTCGAGTCGGTCGATGATGCCGCCGATGGTGAGGTTGTAGTGTTTGTCTGGTGCACTTGAGACAAGTGCACCCCCTTTAAGTGCACCCCCTTTAAGTGCACCCTCTTTAAGTGTACCCCCTGAGGGGATGGTGAACGACAGCTGCGTGTACACCTTCGCTTCTTCCTCCATAGCCAGGATGCTGAACGGGCAGAGCTGCTGGTCTATCTTCAGCAGCTTGGTGATATACTCGATTATCACCTCGCGGTTGATAATCTGCAGTCCGTTGTTGGTCTTGCATTCCTCCTCCTCGAAGGCGCGGTCTACGACACTTGCCAGCAGTTTGCGGTTGCTGAGATAAGCCTGTATGTGAGCCTTCTCAATAACCGAACTATGGTCGGTGATGTCTTTATATATAAGGTAAGCTGCGCGGTGGAAGATGTTGCCGAACATGCGGTTGTCGATAGTCTCGGGGTCGCTGTCAGGCTCCTTTATGTGTGCTATGTACTGGTAGTAGAACGCCAGTTTGCAGCGTATGTACGTGTTGATAGCCGAGGGCGAGAGCTTGCTCATTTCCTCGAGTTTGTCGATGGCGGCCTCGTCCTTCTCTATGGCTTTCGGCATGAGTGGCGAGGGCTGGTTCTTCGCCGTCAGACTGTAGTGTTCTATCTTCTGTCCGCTCTCCACGAGCAGCTGCAGCATGAAGCGGCTCATCTCGCCGGTGTGTCCGTTGTCGGTAGAGTTGTTGTAGGCGATGGTGATGTCGCCGGCGCGCTGCAGCAGTCGGTGGAAGTAGTAGGAGTAGATAGCCACCTTGTTGTCGATGGTGGTGAGTCCGTGCGCCTTGCGTATGGAGTAGGGTATGAACGACGAGTCGTTTACGCCCTTCGGCATGTTGCCTTCGTTGCACGATAGCAGCAGCACGTTGTCGAAGTCGATGTTGCGCGTCTCGAGCACACCCATTATCTGCACGCCCACAACCGGCTCGCCGTGGAACGGTATCGACGCTGCGCCTACGAGCTGCGACACCAGTCGGCGCAGCGTGGTGTTGTCGACGAGGAGGTCGCCACTGTCTGCTAATGCCGCGAGGCGATTGAGTATGGTGAACATGCGGAACACCGACTCCTGCGTGAGCGCATCGCCCTCCTGCTTTGTGGCTATGCCCACCTGCTTCACGAGCGTGGCAATGTGGTGTAGAAGTGCCGCAATTCCTTCTTGGTGCATTTCTTTTTCTTGGTGCACTTGAGACAAGTGCACCCCCTTTAAGTGCACCCCCTTTAAGTGCATATCATTCATCTCCTTTAAGTGCATCTCCTGGAGGTGGCGTGCGTAGGGATGCGCCATGAGCTTCTTAAGGTAGTGGGGGTTGAAGGCGGTGCCCTTCTTGCGCAAGCCGAGCGTGTAGAGGTCAAAGAGCAGCATCACGAGCGACGCTACGGGCGTCATGGCGAGCGGAAAACCGCTCGTTATGTTCACCTTGTCGGCTTCGGGCGGCAGACTGTGCATAATGGGCAGCAGTATGCTCTCGTCGCACATCACGACGGCAGTCTTGCGGCCAGCCTTGTAGCGGTCGTTCTCCAGGAGCCAGTTGCTCGCGAAGCGCGCCTGCGCGTTCTCCGTGGGCGAGGATATGAAGCGTATGCGTTTCGGTCGGCGCATGTTGGCGTATATGTCGCGGTCGGTGTTGTCGAGCTCGTTGGGGAAGTCGGTTAGGTAAGCGGCGAACGACGCCGTGTTGTTCGGAACCGAAGCAGACTGCTGCGCTCTGGCTGTCGGCATGTAGTATTCGTCGAAGTCCCAGTAGAACTTCGCCTTGCCCTCCTTCATCAATCGGCTGAACAGCACACGCTCCACCTTCTGTATGAGGTTGAAGCCTACGAACAGATACTTGTCGTACTTTAGGTGGAGCGTCTCCTCGCTTGCCACCTTTCTATATATGGCGCCCTCGTAGCCTATGCCCTGCTCGGTGAGGCGGCGGTTATAGTCGTGGTAGATGTCGCCGAAGTGCGACCACAGACTGAGGAAGCGCTTCTTCAGTTCCGACTCGATGTCGTCGCTGAAGTTGGCGAAGAAGCGCTTCAGCATCTCTTTCTGCTCGTCGTCGAGATAAGATATGTCGTCGAGCTCGTGAATGTCCTTAAGGTTGCAGAATATGCTGTCGGCGTCTGCCATGTTCTTGTCGATGTCGTCGAAGTCGGCAAGCAGCAGCTGTCCCCAGCCGTAGAAGTGGTCGAGCGTCTCGTCGATGCCCGTACACTTCGTGAATGACTTGTGTATGTCGCATATCAGCTTTATAGGGTCGGCTGGCTTGAGGTCGGTATGCTGGCGGAAGAGGTCGCTGATAGTGATGTAGGCAGGGCTCCATACGGGCTGACCCGCAATACGTGCAAGATGCTCGTTGAGGAACAGAGCGGCGCGCTTGTTCGGGAACACCACGGCGATGCGCGAGAGGTCGGTGCCGTACTTGCCGATTATATCTTCTGCGACATATTCTAAGAATGTCTTGTTCATGTTGTTTTCCTTTTTTGTTAAACTTCAACGATGTTGTCCGAATAGACGTACCAGAGGTAGCCCTTCACGTCGGTGTAGCCCATGTCGTGTGTGAGCGATATGTAGCGCCGCACCTGGTCGGTGTGCTCGGGCTGCGGCTTGCCGAACTTGAAGTCGACGATCTGCACCTCGTCGCCGCGCTTCATCACGCGGTCGGGGCGGTGCTCCGTCAGCTTGTCGGTGTGTGGGTCGTAGCTGAGGATGGAACACTCGTTGAAGAGCGTCCAGCCGCCCCCGAACCACTCCTTCACCTTTGGGTTAGAGAAGCGCTTGTGCAGCATGTTCTTCAGTTTGTTCGGCGTGATGACGCTCTCGTCGAACAGACCTTCCATCTCCATGTCGTGCAGACAGCTGTCTACGTCGTCGGCTGTCTCGATGTTCGAGAACAGATAGTGGAGTAGTAGACCCGTCTTGATGTACGACTGCTGCTCTGCCTGCTCGTCGTCAGCCTCGTCGTTGATGAAGTCGCGACTCTTGTTGCTCTGCTTGAACTCTACGTTCGAGGCGTAGGTCTTCATCGGCAGCAGGATGTTCTCTACGTGCGGCGTGAAGATGTTCGGCTCCTCAGCCTTTTTCTTCTCCTTGGTGGTGTCTATCTCGCCATATGTCAGGGTGATATGTTGAGATGGTGAGGTGGTGAGATTGGTTGGTGCACTTGAGACAAGTGCACCCCCTGAGAGGTGTTGAGATGGTGAGGTGTTGAGGTCGCCTTCGAGCGAGCAGTCGGGCAGCTGCATGTCGCTTATCGCTTGCTCTATCACGTACGAACGCAGCGATGCGTTGCCACGGCGTGCGAATACAATGAGGCTGCGCTCGGCGCGGGTGAACGCCACGTAGAGCAGGTTGAGGTTGTCTACGCAGTTCTGCAGATGCTCCACGATGTAGTCGCGCTCGTATATAGTGCCCATCATCTGCTTTGCGCTGAAGTCTACCGGCACAAGCGGCAGTTCGTTGAACGGAGCCTCCGTAGGTTCGCACCATATAGTGTTGGTCTTCTCCATGCGCCAGTCGCAGAACGGAATGATGACGTGCTTGAACTCCAGACCCTTACTCTTGTGTATGGTGATAAGGCGAATGCCGTCGATAGAGCGTGCCTGGATGGTGTTCGACGCGAAGTTCTCGTTCCACTCCTCAACGAAGTCGTCGAGTGTGGCTGTGTTTGAGGTGAGGAAACTGGTGAGGCAGTCGAAGAAAGCGTATACGTAGGCGTCTTCGCCGCAGATGCGCTCAAGACTGAATATCTTGTAAAGACGTTCGGCAAGTTCGTAGATAGGCATCACGAGCAGTTCGTCGTTGTGGTCGCGGTAGCTGGCAGGCAACGCTTCCTCTACGCCCTCCTCGGTAGAAACCATGCGGTTGGCAGCTTCGAGGTCTACGCCCTTCACCTTCGTGAGGTAAGCCTTTGCGATGTACGCCCTTGTCAGCTTGTCGTCCTGGTGCGTCAGCGAGTGCATCGCCGCTACGAGGATGTTCAGCGCCGTAGAGTTGTCGAGACGGAAAGCCTCGTCAGACACAATCTTCAGTTCGGGACGCACACAGGCGAAGTGCTCCGCAATCTGCTGTATGGTGTTGTTGGAGCGCACGATGATGGCTATGTCCGAAGGGTCGGCACCGAGTTCTATCAGATGGTCTACTGTCTCGACCGTCTTGTTCAGCGTGATGTCGGTGTAGTCGTCCTGCGGAAGCAGTTCGATATGTACGTATCCGGAGTCCTCGCGCTTGTCGGGCACCTGCTGGCACACGTCGGCATACGCACTCTTCAGCTGTTCGGCAAGCTGCATGTCGTCCTCGCCGCAGCACTCCTTAAGATCGTCGAACTCTATCTCGGCGGCACGCTCGAAGAAAGCGTTGTTGAAGTTGATGACACGGCGCGATGAACGGTAGTTGTGCGTCAGCGTGCGTATGTCGAGCATGTCGCTCACCTGCGGAAACTCGCCCTTGATGTTGTTCAGCATACGCCAGTCGCCCGAACGCCAGCGGTAGATGCTCTGCTTCACGTCGCCCACAATCAGGTTGCCGTGCTCTTCGCTGTGGCTCATGCACTCCTCGAGCAGCACCTTGAAGTTCTGCCATTGCACGGTGCTTGTGTCCTGGAACTCGTCGATCATCACGTTCTCCAGATGCGAGCCTATCTTCTCGAAGATGAACGGCGAGTCGGTGTCCTTGATGAGCGAATGGAGTAGGGTGTGGGTGTCGCTGAGCAGGAAGCGGTTTGCCTCGACGTTCATCTCGCGCACCTTCCGCTCAATGCTGTTGAGCAGGCGCAGCTGGTTGAGATGCTTCAGCGTGAGCATCGCCGATGCGTACATCTTCCAGTTGCTCTTGCGCGTAGATTCTGCCTTTTCGAGAAGCGGCACGATGGTCTCCTCGGCGAAGTGGCGCAGCGATTGCGGCGCACTCTTCTTTGTCCAGCAGTCGGCAGAGCCTTCGTCGAGCGCCTTCTGCACTCTGCTCGTGATAATGCTCTCGTCGTATTGTCCGTTCTGCAGTTTGATGAAGTAGCCGGCAGGTCCCGACTTGCCGTAGCTGAGGTCGGTGATGTCAACGCCCTCCGTTTCGAGCGCCTCGAAGAACTCCGCCGCAACGCTTTTCAGTTCCTCTTCGGCTTCGTCGCGTATGGTTCTGATGCGCTTGGTGTACTGCTCGAAGAAGCCCTTCTCGTGCAGCAATGTGTTAAGCTCCTTGCTCTTTGTCTTGTAGAACTCGCGGAAGATGTTCTCGCCGAACGACTTTATGTAGCCGATGACGTTCCAGTTCTTGTCGTCGTCGATGTTCTCCTTTATATAACCGAGAATCCACTTCAGTAGCTTGTCCTTTTCGCCCAGTTCGTCGATCATCTCGTCTACGGCGATGCTCTCAATCTGTCGGTCGTTAAGCTCGATGCGCAGGTTGGCCGTGAGGTCGAGTTCGCGTGCAAGATTGCGCAGCACGCTTTGGAAGAACGAGTCGATGGTCTCGATGCGGAAGTAGCTGTAGTTGTGTACAATATTAAAAAGAGCGATCTTGGCGCGATCGGACATAAACTGTTCGGTCACACCAAGTTCGCTCTTTATCTTTTCTATATAATCCTTCGACTTCGGGAGCTGCTTCCATATACCATAAAGCTGACTGAGGATACGTGTCTTCATCTCCTCAGTAGCTTTGTTCGTAAACGTAACAGCGAGTGTCGAACGGAAACTCATCGGGTTCTTGATGAGCAGTTTTATGTATTCTACGGATAGCGTGAATGTCTTTCCGCTACCCGCACTTGCTTTGTATACGGTAAGTGCTTTCTCTTCTGTCGGTGTCATAATGAATTGTTAGTCAATACGTGTGATAGTCATGGCGATGTCTTCAGTAGGACGGTCGGCGCGGTCGGTGTCGACGTTCTGAATAGCGTCTACAACGTCCAGACCTTCCTCTACCTCTCCGAACACGGTGTACTCGCCATCGAGGAACGGAGTGCCGCCAACAGTCGTGTAAGCCTCCATCTGCTCTGCGCTGAAGCCCACGGGATTCTGCTTGCATATCTCCTTCGCCTCCTTCATAAGGCGCTCCTGCATCTCCTGCAGTCCGGCGCGGTCGCGGTTCTTGCGCATCTCCATAATCTCCTTCTTGTAGTAGGTCACAAGATCGTTAAAGGTGATGGTCTCCTGGTTCTGCTTCATTTGCTTCTCCATCTGTTTGAGCTGTCCCTGGTTGTACTTCTCGCCGAGTACAATGTAGAACTGGCTACCGCTCGACTCCTTGTTGGGGTTCACCTCGTCGCCTAAGCGTGCTGCAGCAAGAGCTCCGCGCTTGTGGAAGTGTGTAGGTGTGAACTCAGCCTCTATAGTGTAGTCGGGGCCGCCTGCACCAAGCTGCTTGCCCTTCGGCGCATTCTTGCTGTCGGGGTCGCCGCCCTGCACCATGAAGTCCTTGATGACGCGATGGAACAGCGTTCCGTTGTAGAAACCCTCTTCAACGAGCTTCAGCATATTGTCACGATGTTTCGGGGTGTCGTCGTAGAGGCGCACGATGATGTCGCCCTTCGGTGTCTTGATCTTTATCTTTGCCATTGTCGTAATATATATGTATATGATTAATTGTTTATACTTGTGAGTTCTGTTGTCAGTATTTGTGAGATTTGCCGTCTCTATGTATAAGTGAAGATTAATATGCAAAATTAATTATTATTTCTGTGAATGGCAAACAAAGTGGGCATAATAAAAAGATGTGTTATAAGTAAGTAAATAGCAGGATATTTCATTACAAATAAAAAAGTTTATATTTTTTTGGAAAAATAGTTCTATGTAAAAATAAAAGTATACCTTTGTAAACAATTTGATTAAATAAAACTAATTTGTTATGGTTAAAATCACTTTTCCTGATGGTTCTGTTCGTGAGTATGAACAGGGCGTGACGGGGTTACAAATCGCCGAGAGCATTTCGCCGGCTCTCGCTCGCAACGTTGTATCTTGCGGTGTCAATGGCGAAACCGTTGAACTCAACCGTCCTATCAACGAGGATGCAACTATTGCTCTTTACAAGTTTGAGGACGAGGAAGGCAAACACACTTTCTGGCACACTTCTGCTCACCTCTTGGCTGAGGCGCTGAAGGAACTCTATCCTGGCATTCAGTTCGGCTTTGGTCCGGCTGTGGAGAACGGCTTCTTCTACGACGTTATGCCGAAGCAGGGCGATGTTATCAGTGAGAACGACTTCCCCAAGATTGAGGCTAAGATGAAGGAACTCGCTAAGAAGAACGAAGATGTCGTTCGTCGCGAAGTGTCAAAGGCTGAGGCTCTCGCAGAGTTCAAGGCTGATGGTCAGGAGTACAAGTGCGAGCATATCGAGGAAGACCTCGAGGATGGCACAATTTCTACATACACACAGGGCAACTTCACCGACCTTTGCCGTGGTCCGCACTTGATGAACACAGGTGCTATCAAGGCTGTGAAGATTACAAGCGTAGCAGGTGCGTTCTGGCGTGGCGATGCAAAGCGCGACCAGATGACACGTATCTACGGTATCTCGTTCCCGAAGAAGTCGATGCTCGACGAGTATCTCCTCATGCTTGAGGAGGCTAAGAAGCGCGACCATCGCAAGATTGGTAAGGAGATGGAACTCTTCATGTTCTCTGACCGTGTAGGTAAGGGTCTGCCTATCTGGCTTGCTAAGGGTACACAGTTGCGTCTGCGCTTGCAGGAGATGCTCCGCAAGATGCTTAAGCCGTACAACTACGAGGAGGTTATCACTCCGGGTATCGGCGGAAAGAGCCTTTACGTAACATCGGGCCACTACGCTCACTACGGCAAGGACGCTTTCCAGCCTATCCACACACCTGAGGAGGACGAGGAGTATATGCTCAAGCCGATGAACTGTCCGCACCACTGCGAGGTGTTCGCACGCAAGCCGCGTTCGTACAAGGATCTGCCGTTGCGCATCGCAGAGTTCGGTACTGTGTTCCGCTACGAGAAGAGTGGCGAGCTTCACGGTTTGACACGTGTTCGTACCTTCACCCAGGACGATGCTCACATCTTCGTGCGCCCAGAGCAGGTAAAGCAGGAGTTTGAGAACATCATCGACATCATCCTTAAGGTGTTCCGCATCTTCGGTTTCGAGAACTACGAGGCACAGATTTCACTTCACGACCCGAAGGATACTGAGAAGTACATCGGTAGCGAGGAGATTTGGGCAGAGAGCGAGAACGCTATCCGCGAGGCTTGCCGCGAGAAGGGTCTTGAGACCCGTGAGGAGGTAGGCGAGGCTGCGTTCTACGGTCCGAAGCTCGACTTCATGGTGAAGGACGCTATCGGCAGACGTTGGCAGCTTGGTACAATTCAGGTTGACTACAACTTGCCGCAGCGCTTCAAGCTCGAGTATACTGCAGAGGACAACTCTAAGCAGACACCGGTTATGATTCACCGCGCTCCGTTCGGTTCGCTCGAACGCTTCACAGCCGTACTCATCGAGCACACAGCAGGTCACTTCCCATTGTGGCTCATCCCTGATCAGGTGGCTATCCTCCCGATTTCGGAGAAGTACAACGACTACGCTCGCGAGGTGAAGACATTCTTCGACAAGGCTGGCGTACGCGCACTCATCGACGACCGCAACGAGAAGATCGGCCGCAAGATTCGCGACAACGAGCTCAAGCGTGTTCCGTACATGGTTGTAGTTGGCGAGAAGGAGGCTGCAGAGGGTCTCGTTTCTATGCGTAAGCAGGGTGGTGGCGAGCAGGCTACCATGACTAAGGAAGAGTTTGCAAAGCGCATCTGCGACGAGGTTGCAGAGCAGCTGAAGCTTGCTGAGGATTAAATCATATATTCTATAATTATCAATGCCCATTAATCAGACTTCGATGTCTGACTAATGGGCATTTTTTTTGTTAATATGTTGAGGGCGTTTCTTTGTTAATTCGTTGAAACGAAGTGAATAAATGGGCGGCAAATCTTTGCTATTTCGCATATAATAACTAATTTTGTACTTATGAGTGAACCATTAGCAGAAAGAATGCGCCCGCGCTCGTTCGACGATTATGTCGGACAACAGCATTTAGTGGGCAAGGATGCCGTCCTGCGCAAGATGATTGAGAGCGGACGCGTGTCCTCCTTTATATTGTGGGGACCGCCCGGAGTGGGCAAAACCACTCTCGCACAGATTATTTCGCATCGTCTTGAGACACCGTTCTACACGCTTAGTGCCGTGACGAGTGGTGTTAAGGATGTGCGCGATGTGATAGAGCGTGCCAAGAGCGGACGCTTCTTCAATTCGGCTTCGCCCATTCTCTTCATCGACGAGATTCACCGCTTCAGCAAGTCGCAGCAGGATTCGCTGCTCGGCGCTGTGGAGCGGGGCATCGTTACGCTCATTGGTGCCACTACAGAGAACCCGTCGTTCGAGGTGATACGCCCGTTGCTCTCGCGCTGTCAGCTGTATGTTCTGAAACCTTTGGAGAAGGAAGACCTGCTGCAACTGCTCAACCGCGCAGTTACAACCGACGTTGAACTCTCGAAACTCAACATCCAGCTGAAGCAGACCGACGCCTTGTTGCGCTATAGCGGTGGCGACGCCCGCAAGTTGCTCAATATTCTACAGCTTGTTGTCGAGTCGTGTCCCGGCGATCAGATAGTGATAGACGACGAGATGGTTGTGGCGTGCCTGCAGCAGAACCCGCTTGCATATGATAAGGAAGGCGAGATGCACTATGACATCATATCGGCGTTCATAAAGAGTATACGCGGAAGCGACCCTGACGGCGCACTCTACTGGATGGCGCGCATGATAGAGGGTGGGGAAGACCCGCAGTTCATAGCCCGTCGCCTCGTCATTAGTGCGGCGGAGGATATCGGACTCGCCAACCCCAATGCGCTTCTGCTTGCCAACGCCGCCTTCGACGCGGTAATGAAGATTGGTTGGCCTGAAGGACGCATACCGCTGGCTGAGGCTGTGGTGTATCTCGCTACGAGTCCGAAGAGCAACTCGGCGTATCTCGGCATCAATCACGCCTTGGAGATTGTGCGTCAGACTGGCAACCAGCCCGTGCCGCTCCATCTGCGCAATGCTCCGACGAAGTTGATGAAGGACCTCGGCTACAGCGATGGCTACAAGTATTCGCACGACTATCCCAACCACTTCGCGCCGCAGCAGTATATGCCCGACGCGCTTAAGGACACACGCATTTGGCAGCCGCAACACACGCCCATTGAGGAGCGTCAGTATCAGCACATGCTCCAATGTTGGGGCGATAAATATAGAAACCAATAATTTTACAGGAATATGAAGATTGTAGTATTAGACGGTCAGGGTGTCAACCCTGGCGATATCTCTTGGAATAGAATTGAAGAACTCGGCGAACTTACCGTTTATCCGCGCACAGCGCCCGAAGAAGTGCTGCAGCATGTGGGCGACGCAGAGATTGCGCTTACTAACAAGACTGTGTTCGACGCCAACATCATAGCACAGCTTAAGAACACGAAGTATATAGGCGTGCTTGCTACTGGCTACAACGTGGTAGACACAAAGGCGGCACGCGAGCGTGGCATCGTTGTGACGAACATTCCGGCGTACAGCACGGACAGCGTAGCACAGATGGTGTTCGCCCACCTACTCAATGTCTCTAACCATGTAGACCACTATGCTGAGGAGACGCGCAACGGCGTATGGAGCCGTTGCCCAGACTTCTGCTATTGGAACACGCCGCTCTTCGAGCTTGCAGGCAAGACTCTCGGCATTGTCGGACTCGGACATATCGGTATGAAGGTGGCGCAGATAGCGCAGGCGTTCGGAATGAATGTGCTTGCCTATACAAGCAAGAGTCCCGACCAGTTGCCCGTATGGATTCGCAAGACTACGCTCGACGGACTCCTTGGCGCTTCTGATGTCGTGTCGCTGCATTGTCCGCTTACAGACACAACGCGCGAGCTGATGAACAGCGCTTCTATCGAAAAGATGCGCGACGGCGCGATACTCATCAACACCGGTCGCGGACCGCTTGTGAACGAGGCTGATGTTGCCGACGCACTTGCTTCGGGCAAGCTCGGCGCATACTGTGCCGACGTGCTCTCAAGCGAACCGCCATCGGCGTCTAACCCGCTTATCGGTGTGCCTAACGCATTCATCACGCCGCACGTGGCTTGGGCTACGCTCGAGGCTCGTCTGCGCTTGATGGACATCGCCGTATGCAACATCAAGTCGTTCCTCGCAGGATCACCCACTAACGTTGTAAACTAAGAATGATGCCTACAGAAGATATCTACCAGCCCTTGCTCAATGTCATCGAGTTTCTCGGTACCTTCGCATTCGCCATCTCCGGCATCCGCCATGCCGCAGCCAAGCGCTTCGACTGGTTCGGCGGCTTCGTCTGTGGCGTTGCCGTAGCTATCGGCGGCGGCACGCTGCGCGACATAATGCTCGGCGTAACGCCGTTCTGGATGACATCATCCATATACCTCATCTGTACGTTCATGGCGCAGATGTTCGTCATCGTCTTCGCGCGATCGCTGAAGCGACTCGACAACACGTGGTTCTTCTTCGACACGCTCGGCCTTGCGCTATTCACCGTGGCAGGCTTGCAGAAGACGCTCGACTGCGGCCATGCCTTCTGGGTGGCAATCATCATGGGCACAATCACCGGTTCAGCTGGTGGTGTGATACGTGACGTGCTGCTGAACAACGTGCCCGTAATCTTCCAAAAGGAGATATACGCCATGGCGAGCATCATCGGCGGACTTGCTTACTGGGCGCTCGTAGAGCTTGGTTGCGACATGACAATCTCCGTCATCATCGCCTTCCTTCTCATCGTAGTCATACGCATCCTCGCCGTAAAGTATCACATCTCGCTGCCCGTGCTGCGGGGAGAGGAATAAGCACTACATATTATTATATAAAGATAAAGCCCGACAACATGGAGCAGACACTCCGTGTTGTCGGGCTTTTTATTGTTTGTGTAGCGGAGTCCTTAAGGCTCCGCTACAGACTTGCCACATGATTTGCTAAATAAGATTTGCCGAATTGTTGCCAATCTTACTTGATAAGGTCAACAGAACGCTTCAGGAACGAGTCGAGTGCCGCACCCTTCAGCATGCCGTTCTGCAGCAATGCGAGGTCGATGAGCTGATGAACCACCTTATTGCCGGCAGCGTATGCGGCGATGATGCCGTTCTTCTTTGTGCTCTGCTCCTCAATAGACTGCTCCGTGTTCTTAAGGTCGTCCTTCTCCTCCTGCGAGATTTCCTCAGGCTTCTTGCCGTTCTGACTCTGGTGCAAGGCAGCGAGGCGTGCTTCGAGACCCTTCAGTTCGCTCTCTACCGGCTGCAACTCTGCTGCGCATGCTGTCTTGCCGTCTTCGAGCACCTGCTTGATGAGCGGGTGATCGCTGTTGAGCACGAGGTTGAACGCATCAGGCATCTGTGCGTAGAACGCCATGCCAGCCTGGAACTTGCTTGCCTCCTTCATACGGCGCATGTACTCGCTCTGTGTGATGATCACTGGCAGCGTCTGCTCGCCGAGAGCCTGCACGTCTACGTAGAACTCGGTCTTCTCCATCTTTGGCAGCTGTGAGCGGAACGCCTGCTCAAGGTTGGTACGCTCGTCCTTAGAGAGTTCGCTCTCCTTCTTGTCCTCCTTCTGTATAAGGCGATCTATGATGTCGGCGTCCACACGCGAGAAGCGAGTCTTCTCAAGCTTCTGCTCGAGCATCGAAACCATCGGGTTGTCGAGCTGTCCGTCGAGCAGCAATACGCTGTAGCCCTTAGCCTTGGCTGCCTCGATGTAGCTGTACTCGCCCTCTTTGTCGTTGGCGTAGAGATAGACGAGGTTGCCTTCCTTGTCGGTCTGGTTGTCCTTGATGAGCGTCTTGTATTCGTCGTATGTGAAGTATTTGCCGTCTACATCCTTCAGCAGCGCAAAGTCCTTAGCGCGGTCGTAGAAGTCTTCCTGCGAGAGCATACCGTAGTTGATGAAAATCTTCAGGTCGTCCCACTTCTCCTCATAGTCCTTGCGGTTCTCCTTGAAGATAGCTGCGAGACGGTCTGACACCTTCTTTGTGATGTACTTAGAAATCTTCTTCACGTTGGCGTCGCTCTGCAGATAAGAACGGCTCACGTTCAGCGGAATATCCGGCGAGTCGATGACACCGTGGAGCAGGGTGAGGAACTCGGGCACGATGCCTTCCACCTGGTCGGTTACGAACACTTGGTTGCAGTAGAGCTGAATCTTGTTGCGCTGCAGCTCGATGTTCGACTTGATACGCGGGAAGTAGAGAATGCCGGTGAGGTTGAACGGATAGTCGACGTTGAGATGAATCCAGAACAGCGGCTCGTCCTGCATCGGGTAGAGTGTGCGGTAGAACGACTTGTAGTCTTCGTCCTTCAGCGAGCTCGGCGCCTTTGTCCAAAGCGGCTCAACGTTGTTGATGATGTTGTCCTCGTTGGTCTCCTGCTGCTTGCCGTCCTTCCACTCGGTCTTCTTGCCGAATGCAACGGGCACAGCCATGAACTTGCAGTACTTGTTCAGCAGCTCCTCAATCTTCTGCTTCTCGAGGAACTCCTTGCAGTCGTCGTCGATGTGCAGCACGATGTCCGAACCGCGGTCAGCCTTTTCTACGTCCTCAATCTCGAACTCTGGGCTTCCGTCGCAGCTCCACTTCACGGCCTTTGCGCCCTCTTTGTAGCTGCGTGTGATGATGTCTACCTTCTTGCTCACCATGAACGACGAGTAGAAGCCGAGGCCGAAGTGTCCGATGATAGCATTGGCGTTGTCCTTGTACTTGTCGAGGAAGTCGGTAACGCCAGAGAAAGCGATCTGGTTGATATATTTGTTAATCTCCTCCTCGGTCATGCCGATGCCTCGGTCGCTGATGGTCAGCGTGCCTTTCTCGGTGTCGAGGCTTACGCGCACGGTGAGGTCGCCCAGTTCGCCCTTGAAGTCGCCGCGTTCGGCAAGCGTCTTCAGTTTCTGTGTAGCGTCGACGGCGTTAGACACCATCTCGCGGAGGAAAATCTCATGGTCTGAATAAAGAAACTTCTTGATGACAGGGAAGATGTTCTCTGTCGTTACTCCAATATTGCCTTTCTGTGCCATAGTATGAATTTGTATTTTTACTTTTAAGTTTTGTTTTTCTGATTTATAATCATAAACTCTTATTACAAATAGTGTGCCATTGCGACAGAAAGGCTCAAATTATGGGCAAACCAGGGCTATACAGACAGTTTTTAGTGTGAAGTGTGCCAAAAGTTGTCATTGCTTTCAGAATTTTACATATCTGAGTACGCTACGGATATGTGCATTTTTAAATGTTTTTAGCTTTTTGTCTTTTTACTTTTACATGCAAATATTGTTTTGAAAACTTCCGCGAAAAAACTCATTATAGAAAAATCGTAAGCGTAAAACGAGCGTTTTTGTTGTTCGGCGCAGCGAAAAATCTGCAAAAACCGAGACTTTTCAACCTAAAACGATAGGTTTTGCAAACTTTTCGTGAGACTTTACAATATAAAACGTGAGACTTTACCCGGTAAAAGCAAAGCTTTTACATGGTAAAGTCTCACGATAAGTTTGGTTTTACATAAGAAAAAATTGCACACTTTCACGTTTATCGCCGCAAGGCGTTGTAAACCATGTGTTTACGGCTGCACGCTCAAAACTCGCGAAAAACCGACAACGTATTTTGTTTTTGATTTTTCGGGCACTCCTGAGCGGTTAAAACGTGCAAATATTGTCTTGGCAAAAAGTATGCCAATAAAATGAAAGAGTTACGGGCAGGTATGCTGTAGTCTCCTATTTATCCGTCAATCTCCGAGAGTTCGAGCCAGCGCATCTCTTTCTCCTCCAGCTCGTCCTTCACGAGCGGCAGGCGCTTGCTCTTCTCTGTCAGTTCGTCGATGGAGAGCGTGCCGCTGCATAGCGCCTCTTCGATGGTCTTCTGCTCCTCTTCGAGCGCAGCAATCTCCTTCTCAAGGCGTTCGAACTCGCACTTCTCCTTATATGTCTTCTTGCGGCGTTGTTCGCCTACGAATTCGCGCTTCTCCTTCTTCTCGTTATCGGCAGCGTTGTTCTTCGCGTCGGCTTGTTCCTTCGGTTTCAACGATTCCCACTCGCGGAACTGTGTGTAGTTGCCGGGGAAGTCCTTTATCTCGCTTTCGCCGCGGAACACGAGCAGGTGGTCTACAATCTTGTCCATGAAGAAGCGGTCGTGCGACACGATTATCACGCAGCCGGGGAAGTCCTGTAGATACTCTTCGAGCACCTCGAGCGTCTGTATGTCGAGGTCGTTGGTAGGCTCGTCGAGCACGAGGAAGTTGGGGTTGCGCATCAGCACCGTGCACAGATAGAGCTTGCGACGCTCGCCGCCGGAGAGTTTGTATACGTAGTCGTACTGCTGTTCGGGCGTGAAGAGGAAGTGCTGCAGGAGTTGCGTTGCGGTGATGTGCTTGTCGCCGCCGTAGTCGATGTAGTCGGCGATGTCGGCTATCACGTCGATGACGCGCTGGTCGTCGCGGAACTTCATGCCGTCCTGCGAGAAGTAGCCGAAGCGCACGGTGTCGCCCACGTCGAAGCGTCCGCTGTCGGGCGCCACTTCGCCGATCAACATCTTTATGAATGTAGACTTGCCCGTGCCGTTGTTGCCCACGATGCCCATCTTCTCGAAGCGCTGGAAGTTGTAGTAGAAGTCCTTCAGTATCACCTTCTCGTCGAACGCTTTCGAGACGTACTGGCACTCGAATATCTTCGAACCGATGTACACGTTCTTCGACTTCAGGCGCATCTGTCGCTCCTCGATGCGCTGCTTTGCCTTGCTCTCGAGGTCGTAGAACGCCTCCTCGCGGTAGCGTGCCTTGTGTCCGCGTGCCTGCGGTTGGCGGCGCATCCACTCGAGTTCGCGGCGGTAGAGGTTGTTGGCGCGCTCTATCTCGGCGCGTGTGGCGTCGATGCGCTCCTGACGCTTCTCCATGTAGTACTGGAAGTTGCCGCGATATGAATAGACGGTATGGTTGTCGAGTTCGAGGATGATGTTGCAGACACGGTCGAGGAAGTAGCGGTCGTGCGTCACCATGAGCAGCGTCTTGTTGCCGCGCTGCAGATAGCCCTCAAGCCATTCTATCATCTCGAGGTCGAGGTGGTTTGTAGGCTCGTCGAGGATGAGCAGGTCGGGCTCGGTGATGAGCACGTTGGCGAGCGCGATACGCTTCTGCTGTCCGCCGCTGAGCTGTCCCATAGGCTGCGTGAGGTCGGTGATGTGCAGCTGCGTGAGTATCTGCTTAGCCTTCAATATGCGGTCGGGGTCGCCCTGATGGTTGAAGCAAGCGTCGAGCACCGACTCTTCGGGGTCGAACTTTGGCTGCTGTTCGAGAAAGCCAACCTTGATGTCGCGGCGGAAGATGATGCTGCCCGAGTCGACACTCTCCTTGCCCGAGAGCAGCGAGAGCAGGGTAGACTTGCCCGTGCCGTTCTTGGCTATCAGACCGACGTGCTGGCCTTCGGCTATAGAGAACGAGATGTTCTCGAACAGAACGTGCGCACCGAACGCTTTCGATATGTTTTGAACGTCAAGTAATGGAGTCATTTATTCTGCGTCTTTAATTTCGTTCAGTATGTTTCCAATGTAGTCGAGCACCTCGTCACGGCCGGTTTTCTTCTCCGAACTGGTGATGAAGTAGGGCGGCAGTTCCTCCCACTGCTCCTTAAGCGAGTTCATCCACTTCGCTGCGTTCTGCTTGGCACGCACAGGTCCGAGCTTGTCGGCCTTGGTGAAGATGATGGAGAAGGGCACCGAGCTCTCGCCGAGCCAGTTGATGAAGTCGGTGTCTATCTTCATCGGGTCGTGGCGGATGTCGATGAGCACGAAGGTGTTCACCAGTTGCTGGCGCTGCAGAATGTACGATGTAATCATCTGGTCGAGCTTCTTCTGCACCGTCTTCGAACGCTTTGCAAAACCGTAGCCAGGAAGGTCTACCAGATACCAGTCGTTGTTGATGATGAAGTGATTGATGAGCAGAGTCTTGCCCGGTGTGGCAGATGTCTTTGCAAGGCCCTTGTGGTTGCAGAGCATATTGATAAGACTCGACTTGCCTACGTTAGAGCGTCCGATGAACGCGAATTCGGGCTTTGTGTCTTTAGGACACTGGCTCACGGTGGCAGCCGATATCGTAAATTCTGATTTCTTTATATCCATATTCTATGTGTTTCGTTTTTTAGTGAATGAATTGTTATTCGTATTGCATTGTCTGCGTCGTGTGTATTATTCGTAACGCATTGAACGTGCGGGGTGGATGTGCGAGATGAGGTAGCTCGGAGCTATGAGCACCACGATGGCTATAAACATTGTGGCTACGTTGAGCGCCACGACGAACAGCCAGTTTATCTCCACCGGAACGGTGTCGACGTAGTAGGTTGAAGGGTCGAGCTTAACAAAGCCGGTGAAGTGTTGCAGTATGACGAGACCCAAGCCCAACAAGTTGCCCCAAAGCAGACCCTTGCCGATGATGAAAGCGGCGAACCAAAGGAACGTGTGGCGCACCGTCTTGTTGCGTGCGCCGAGCGCCTTGAGTATGCCGATCATCGTTGTACGCTCAAGTATGATGATGAGCAGACCGGATATCATTGTGACAACGGCTACGGCGGTCATGATGGCGAGGATTATCCACACGTTGAGGTCGAGAAGGTCGAGCCATGAGAATATCTGTGGCGACAACTCGCGTATCGTTTTCGACGAGTAGGTGGCGCCGTTGCAGTCCATTGTGCGGTTCACTTTCTTCACGATGATGTGCTCCGTGTCGTCGAGCTTGCTGAAGTCGGCTACGGTAAGTTCGGCTCCCGACACCTGACCGGGACTGAAGTTGTTCAGCTTAACGGCTGTATACAAGTCGCAGAAGCAGATAGCGTTGTCGTATTGCGAGAGGTTGGTCTGGTAGACGCCCGTGATGGTGAAGCGGCGCGCCCTCACTCCGTTCTCGTCAATGAAGTAGGCGAAGATGCGGTCGCCGCACTTTGTCTGCAGCTTGTCTGCCATTGATTTAGATATGAGAATCTTGTTGCCGCTCTTCTCACCAGAGAACTGCGGTATGTAGCCTTCAACCATGTTGCTGTGGATGAACGTGGTGTCGAAGGCTTCGTCAACACCCTTGAATGCAACCCCAAGGAAGTCGTTGTCGGTCTTCAGTATGCCTTGCTTCATGGCGAAACGCTGCACATGGCTCACGCCGTCAATGTGTTTCAGCACATTTACCATTGAGTCGTTGATAACGATAGGCTGGTCGGTGGCTGATGTCTGCAACGCATAGAAGTTGGCTATCTGTATATGACTGCCGAAGCCTACAACCTTGTCGCGTATGGTATGCTTGAAGCCAAGCACTACGCACACGCTGATAATCATCACAGCCAGTCCGATTGCTACGCCCATCGTGGCTATGCGTATAGCGGGCTTCGACACCTTTTGGCGGTCGCTTATCTGGTTGGAGTATATGCGGCGGGCTACGAAAAGCGGAAAGTTCATAGTCTTCTGTTTGGTAGTTAAAAAATAAGGAGCTAAGAAGTTGAGCCGTTGTTATGGCTTGTTGTATCTGCCGTAAAAACAATGGGCTTAACTTCTTAACTCCTCAATTCTTATGTTCTATAGTCTTAATATCTGAATGTTTTAATATCTTAATCTTCTTGATGCTCCGATTAATCTGAATGTATTAATCGTTGTTGTCCACTCTGCCTGGATATGCCTCAAGAGCCTTGCGCAGAACGATGAGTGCACGCTCAAGGTCTTCCTTCTTCAGCACGTAGGCGATGCGCACCTGATTGATGCCTGCACCCGGTGTGGTGTAGAAGCCTGCGGCAGGAGCCATCATGACGGTCTCGCCCTCGTACTGGAACTCCTCAAGACACCAGCGGCAGAACTTCTCGCTGTCGTCTACAGGCAACTTGGCTACGGTGTAGAAGGCGCCCATAGGTATCGGCGAGTAAACGCCCGGTATGCGGTTGAGACCATCGATGAGACACTTGCGGCGCTCTACGTATTCCTCGTAAACGTCGCGGTAGTAGTCCTCGGGCGCATCAAGCGATGCCTCGGCTACTATCTGACCAAGCAGAGGAGGAGAGAGGCGCGCCTGGCACAGCTTCATTACGGCTGCACGCACCTGCGGGTTCTTCGTAATCAAGGCTCCGATGCGGATGCCGCACTCGCTGTAGCGCTTGGAAACGGAGTCGATAAGTATCACGTTGTCCTCGATTCCTTCAAGATGGCAGGCTGAGATGTAAGGTGAACCGGTGTAGATGTACTCACGATAAACCTCGTCCGAGAACAGATAAAGGTCGTACTTCTTCACCAAGTCGCGAATCTGGTTCATCTCGCGGCGTGTATAGAGATAGCCTGTGGGGTTGTTCGGGTTGCAAATCAGGATGGCACGTGTGCGCTCGTTGATGAGTTCCTCAAACTTTTCCACCTTAGGCAGCGAGAAGCCTTCCTCTATGGTTGTGGCGATTGTGCGGATCTTTGCGCCAGCCGAAATAGCAAAGGCCATATAGTTGGCGTAAGCTGGCTCAGGGATGATGATTTCGTCGCCCGGGTTAAGGCACGACATGAACGCGAAAAGCACCGCTTCAGAACCACCGGCTGTTATGATGATGTCGTCTGCCGACACATTAATATTAAAGCGCTTGTAATAACCGGTCAGTCGCTCGCGATAAGAATAGTAGCCCTGCGACGGCGAATATTCGAGCACACTGCGGTCGATGTGCTTCAATGCGTCGAGTCCTACTTGTGGAGTGGGCAGGTCGGGCTGTCCGATATTGAGGTGGTAGACTTTCACACCACGCTTTTTGGCGTCAACTGCCAAAGGCGCTAATTTGCGAATCGGCGATTCGGGCATTTCAAGTCCTCGTGTTGAGATTTCTGGCATTTGCGTATTTGTTTATTGTTATATTATTTCTTTGAGTATTATGCAAAGTTACGACAATTAGAAATAAGTGCAAAATTTTTATACCTAAAATTCTAATATTAGCCAAGTAAATGGTACACTCCTCCTGCGTATAGCTTGATAACACCTTTCAATTCGAGGCTGAACAAGAGTGCTGAGATGCTGCCAATAGGCAATCCGGTCTGCACGGCGATGATGTTCAGTTGCAGGTCGTTGTTCTTTTGCAGCAGTTCTACTATGCGCGTTTCTTCGGCTGTCAGTTCGGGGAACAGTTGGCGTTCGATGCCTTTAGCCCGAGCTGCCTTCACTTTGTTGTCCTGCTCCCATCCCATTGCGTTTACAAAGTCTTCGGCGCAGGTTATCAAGGCAGCCTTGTTGTCGCGTATGAGTTTGTTGCAACCTTCGCTGTATGGCGAATTCACGTTGCCTGGAAAGGTGAAAACGTCGCGGGCGTAGCTTTGTGCGATGTCGGCTGTTATCAGACTGCCGCCGCGTGCCGCACTCTCCACCACGATTGTGGCGTCGGAAATGCCTGCTACGATGCGGTTGCGTCTCACGAAGTTCATCTTGTCGGGGTTTGTGTTCGTAAGAAATTCCGTCAGAAGTCCGCCGTGCGAGAGCATCTCTTTTGCTGTGTCACGATGGGCGGAAGGATAAAGCATGTCCAAGCCGTGAGCCAATACGCCTACCGTGTCGAACCCGTTCTTCAGAGCGTTACGGTGTGCGCAGATGTCCACTCCATACGCCAGACCGCTCACGATGAGCACATCTGGGCAAAGCTCTTTAAGCGACCGGCAGAAGTTGTTGATGATATCTTGTCCGTAGGCTGTGCTATGGCGTGTGCCTACAACCGACACGATGCGACGCTGGTTGAGGTCGGCATTGCCACGATAGAAAAGTACGATTGGGGCATCGTCGCAGTTGCGCATTCGTTCTGGATAATCGTCGCATGCCATCGTCAATGGACGGATGGCATGCGCGTTATCAAATTCTAATTCTGCTTCTGCACGATGCAGGGCTTCGGAAACATCGCTCAGCGCATTAATAAGGCGTGGAGAAGCGTCGTTGATAACGTCCTTGATGTTATTGCGGTTCTCCATAATAGCTGTTGCCGAACCGAGCTTGCGGTATAGCTGCAGGCAGGTGGCTGTATTGAAATAGCTAATGCGTGTTAATGCTATAGCGTAAAGTGTTTCCTGTGAAAAAGACATGTGTTTTCTGTATATCCTTATATTGTTATGCGTGCAATAATATGGTTTATGATATTATTGCACGCACTATTTAACATGCATGTATTACTGCCATGCGTGCATCTCTCCGAGGAAGAAGAGCAGTAAGTAGCCGAGTACCAAACCGATGATACCCATTGTCAGACCGATCTTCATCATCTCGTTCTGCTTCACCAAACCGGTAGAGTGGGCGATGGCATTTGGAGGTGTAGAGATAGGCAGAGTCATTGCTACAGATGCTGCTACAGCGATACCGATAAGTACGGTAGGTGTGCCGCCGATGCTCTCAAGCGAGTTGCCCATACCCTTACATACAACGGCAAGGATTGGCACGAGGAGTGCTGCCGTTGCGGTGTTTGAGATAAAGTTTGAGAGAAGGTAGCAGATGATACCTGAAGCAAGCAGGATAACTACCGGCGACCATGAGCTGAACGGAATGCTCTTGATTACGTTCTCTGCGAGACCCGATTCGTTGAGTGCAAGTCCGAGTGCGAAACCACCGGCTACCATCCAGATAACGCTCCAGTTGATTTCCTCCAAGTCGCGTGCCTTGATTACGCCAGTGAATGCGAACACAACGATTGGCACCATGGCTACCGTGTTTGCACCTACACCGGTCCAGCGGTCGCAGATCCACAACAATACAGTTACGATGAATGTTCCGGCAACTACCATTGTGCGCCAGTTGTGCTGCACTTCGCCTTCAATCTCAAGCTCGATGGTCTTCTTCTTGAACGGGAAGAACTTCTTAAGTAAGAACCAACCGATAAGGAGCAAAACGATTGTAAGCGGAAGCATGTACATCATCCATTCGCCGAAACCGATACCGAGGTTCAAACCTGTTGGTGAGTTTAGGTATTTCAGCGCGATTGCGTTAGGAGGTGTGCCGATAGGTGTTCCCATACCGCCGATATTGGCAGCTATGGGGATTGACAGCGTAAGAGCTACGCGGCCTTTGCCTTCAGGCGGGAGAGCCTTGAACACCGGCGCAAGGAATGTGAGCATCATCGCAGCTGTAGCGGTGTTGCTGACGAACATTGAGAATACGCCGGTGATGAGGATAAAGCCGAGGAGCACATTCTCGCTCTTGTTGCCGAAAGGCTTAAGCAGAGTGCGTGCCAGAAGCACGTCAAGTCCAGACTTTGTTGCTGCGATAGCGAGGATGAAACCGCCGAGGAAGAGAATGATGATCGGGTCGGCGAATGTAGCCATAAGAGCGCTATGGTCGAGCAGTTCTTCCTTTTCAATGCCTGAACGGAAGAAGTGGAACGCATTGTCGGATGTTGTGAACAGCAACAAGCCGATAAGCGATACGGATGTTGCCCAAGGCGAAATGGCTTCTGTTACCCACAGGATTGTTGCCAGTGCGAACACGGCGATAATGCGTTGCTGGATAACGGTGAGCCCTTCAATTCCGAAACTGCTTGTAGGTAGGTTCCAGAGCACAATTGTGACAAGAACCGCTAAAGCAAAGAGTAGGGCATTTTTCTTGCTAAAGTCTCCTTTGAGGAGGTTTCTTTTTTCTGTTGCCATAAAGTTTTAATAGGTTAGAATTATTTGTTTTTATAGTTATTAGTAATTCCGCAAAGTTAAGCAAAATAAATTCTCCGTCAAAACTTTTATGAAGAATTTATTTTAAAAGCTGTTAAGCCTCGGTTTATAGCATTCTTGTAATAGTCTATACAAACAAAAAGCCGCTCCATACAATGATGGAACGGCTCTTTGTCTTTATTTGCTATTGAATTAAATGTCATTCAATCTTATGGTATTGAATTATGTTTCTTTAAATTAGTCGTTATTGAATTTCTCGCGCGCCTTTCTAAGTATCTCTGACACGCTTGCAGCTTTCTTAGTAGATCGCTGCCACTGTTGCTTGCGCTCCTCGTAGTCGCGTCGTTGGCGTTCAAGAAAGTTGTCTGCCATAAATCTGCTTATTTGAATTTGCTGTATATGACAGTGATGTTGATGGCACCATTCTGATTCTCGCTTCCGCCAACCAGTTTTGTGCTTGAGATAGACATATCGTGTGTGAGGTTTGTCATTTCGCCTGACGTGTTGTAAGTCGGAGTGACCGGAATGATAACCACCTTATCCCAATCCTTGTTCTGCTTGTTCTCGTTCATGTAGCGTACTAGACTTCCGATGTTGTTGAACGTGTACTGGTTCGTCGTGCTGCTGTATGTAGCAAGGAACGATGTCTTGTAGTTGGCTACCTGCTTGTTCTCGAAGAACGAGTACATCTCAGCCTTCGGAATCATCAGCAGGGTGGTGGGAATATTGAGTGCATAATCGCTGTTTACAGTTGAATTGATGCGCGACAAACTAACCTTTGCAGTATTGATTGTGTCGTTCTCGTGACCTCTCATAATCTGCTCAACCGGAATTGTCATCTCTGTAAAGATTCCTGCAGGCGACTTTATGTAAGTGCAAGAGTTATCTTCGGCGAGTCGCTTTATGGCGGCCTTGTCGTTGATGATATTCGTTGTCTGCAACACTTCTTCTGTACCAGGGAACGCAGCTGTAGAGACGATGATGGTGTCTTTCTTTACGCCATTCGTGGTCGTCGTGGTTGTCTTATGCTTGAAGTATACGTTCAACTGGCTGAGATATACATGTGCCATAGCTCCCAGTCCGCTTCGGGTCTTGAAGTAGAAACCCGGTGTGACCTTATTAATAAAGGTATAGGCGTTCTTGAAGTCCTCCTTCTTGTCGTAGAAGTGGCGCATGATGTCTGTACCGAACGAAGCGTCAAGCGGTATGCGTATCGACTTGATGTAGTCGGAACTGTTGCGAGTAGCAGCGTCAACATTAAGGTCTACGAGAGTGTACACCTTGTTTACACCATTGCTCTTGTTCACGAAACCTTCTTTCTCGGGATTGAAGTTAGAGTAGAACGTCTTTTCCGGTATAGGCTTCGACAGCTCGTAAGCCGTGAGCTTCATTGGTGCCAGCGAATCGCCGTAATACTCTTTGTAGTAGAGCCGGATGTCGCAAGAGTCTGCAACGATTTTGCCGTTTACGAGGCTCTTGATGCTGTCCTTTTCAGGAAACTCGAATCCTTCGGGCAGATAGAACTGCGTCATGAAGTCGCTGCTGAGGTAAGCGCCCGTCTCCGGATCGCGCACCTTGCCGATGTAGCCGGTGTATGTTCTTGCCAAAACCGAGTCGGCGACGATTGAGCGTGTTTTTATCTCGAAGGTATCTGTGACTATATTCAGGCCGTCGCTGCCGTCAATGAGCGTACCACTGCCGATGTCGCCAGTGGTATCGTCGCATGACGTGAATATAAAAGTGGCAAGTGCTAAACCCGCCAAAAACTTTAGCTTCATATTCAAAATGTATTGATTTTGATTGTCAGCCCTACAGCTTCTCGTAGAATTCCTTGTAGGCCTCTGTGTAGTTTTCTCCAGGATATTTCAGGATAGGCAAGCCCTTGCTCTCAGCGTATGCCAGCAACTCCGGATTAGCGTTCTCCTCAGCCTCGATTACAGCGTCGCTATTGTCGATAGCCAGTTTGCAGAACTCCATGAAGTCGAAGTCGTCCTTGTATGCGCTGAGACTGTCAACGGTGATGTCCTTAAACTCAAGACAGTTCTTGAAGTTGTTGCCGATGTCCTTTGATAAGCCGTCCTTGAAAATTGACGTTACGATTTTTGTGTCGTTGAATGTCGGTTCGTCGTTGTATGCAGCCTTGATGAAGAGCGGCACGATGTACGACATCCAGCCTTGGCAGTGGATTACTTCAGACGACCATCTGAGCTTCTTCACTGTTTCCAATACGCCACGTGCGAAGAAAATAGCTCTTTCGCCGTTGTCGTCGTATTCCTCTCCATTTTCGTCCACAGCCATCTTGCGCTTCATGAAGTAGTCGTCGTTGTCGATGAAGTACACCTGAAGGCGTGTCTGCGGAATGGATGCTACCTTGATTATCAGTGGATGATCGGTATCGTCGATGACGAGATTCATTCCTGAAAGGCGTATTACCTCATGAAGTTGTCCTCTGCGCTCGTTGATATTGCCCCATTTGGGCATGAACGTGCGAATTTCGAAACCTTCTTCCTGCATTTTTGTCGGAAGGTCTCTACCCATGATTGAGAGTGCTGTTTCGGGAACATACGGAGCAATCTCCTGATTGATAAAAAGTACTTTCTTTGCCATGCTTTGATATTTAATATGTGCGAAAGTCGCGTTGTTTCAGGCCTCGTTGGCTCAAGCATACGTGCATGCACAAATGCAAAGTTACAAAAAAAATCTCAGAAAACGCTTGTTTTGTTCGTTTTACCCCGTTTATGGGTTTGTTTTTTTAATGTAATTCTTTCTTATTAAGAAATTATTGCACAATAAGTTGTGTTTTTAGAAGAAAGATAGTGCGTATTAAGAATATATCGGGTGGGGTACGGGTTTGGGAATAGTGCGCTGTATGATGATAAGTGGTATAAAAACAATAAATCCCGAGAACGTTCTCGTTCTCAGGATTTATATGTGTCTTAGTGACGGATTTTCTTTGATTAAGCCTCTGCCGGAGCTTCCTCTGTAGCCTCTGCGTTAGCAGCAGCCTCTGCCTCTGCCTTTGCAGCAGCCTCAGCAGCCTTCTTCTCAGCTACCTTCTTAGCGATAGCCTCGTTGAGCTTCTTCTCTGCCTCGAGCTCCTTAGCAGCAGCCTCTGCCTTAGCCTTAGCCTCGTTCTCGCGTACGGTGTCCAAGCCCTTCTGCTTGTCTGCCTTCCATGCGTCGAACTTCTTCTGTGCTGTAGCCTCGTCGAATGCGCCCTTCTTAACGCCACCGCGGAGGTGCTTCATAAGATAAACGCCCTCGCCCTTGAGGATGTTGTGAGCTGTTGCTGTCGGCTGTGCGCCTGTCTCTACCCAGTAGAGTGCACGGTCGAAATCCAAATCTACAGTAGCAGGATTGGTGTTAGGGTTGTAAGTACCAATCTTCTCAGTAAATCTACCATCACGTGGTGCTCTTGCGTCAGCGATTACGATACGATAAAAAGCGTAGCTCTTACGACCGCCGCGCTGAAGTCTGATCTTTGTTGCCATTGTTTAAAAATTTAATTTTAATTTGTGGTTTGAATTATGCTACTATCTCGTAATAGCGGCTGCAAAGGTACTAAGTTTATTTCGAACGCCGAAATGTTTTTCTATTTATTTTCTTGTAATAGAGCGAGTTTGGCTTGTTTTTATGTAAATGCTGCTTTGTTTTCACAATAATATCCTTCATTTTGCAAGAATACCGCCTTGTTTTTACAAGAAAAAAGGATATATAGCCCATTATACAAAATAAGGCTATATATCCTTTCTTCTTTACTTTGTTTCTATCTCTTCCTTCATGTCGATGAACTGTCGCTTGCTGTCGTAGAATTCGTACTGCAAAAAAGCGAGTTTCTGTGATGGAACGATGTGTACTCCCAGTCCGTATTTCATCTGCCACTTTCTCTTCAGCGAGAAGAGTCCCTTGTTGATGTAGGCAGCCACGTATGGGTGTACGTGCAGATAGAATGTCTTTATTCCAATCTTGTTGACAAGCCTGTCAATCTTACTTTCAAGCTGGTCGGTGAAGATGATGCTCGACTTTATCTTTCCCTTGCCGAAGCAGGTGGGGCATACCTCTTCCACATTCACATCCATAGCCGGACGTACGCGTTGGCGTGTAATCTGCATGAGTCCGAACTTGCTCAGAGGTAGAATGTTGTGGCGGGCGCGGTCTTTCTGCATGTTCTTGCACATGCGTTCGTAGAGCAGCTGTCGGTCTTCGGCGAGGTTCATGTCGATGAAGTCGACAACGATGATGCCTCCCATGTCGCGCAGTCGCAGCTGTCTTGCCAGCTCGTCTGCGGCTCCGAGGTTCACGTCCAGTGCGTTAGCCTCTTGTCCGTTGTCCGAGTGTGAACGGTTGCCGCTGTTCACGTCTACCACGTGCAGGGCCTCCGTGTGCTCGATGATAAGATAAGCGCCGTGCTTGTAGTTGACGGTTTTGCCGAAGCTGGATTTAATCTGCTTAGTTACGTTGAAATTGTCGAAGATGGGAACTGTTCCTGTATACAACTTAACGATGTTTGCTTTCTCTGGGGCGATGAGTGAAACATAGTTTTTAACTTCGTGGAAAACATTCTCGTCGTTGACGTATATGTTTTCATAGGTGGGATTGAACAAATCCCTTAATAATGCTACAGCTCTACCTGTCTCTTCGAAAATCAACTGTGGACGTTTCTGGGTTTTCTGCACCTTTATGAGTGCGTCTTCCCATCTCTTTGTCAGAACCTTTAGTTCTGCATCCAGCTCTGCTACGCGTTTGCCCTCAGCTACAGTTCTCACAATGACGCCGCAATTCTTCGGCTTGATGCTGTTGATGAGTTGTTTCAGTCGCGCGCGCTCTTCTCCGCTTTTGATTTTTGTCGATACCGAAACTTTATCGCCGAAAGGCATGAGTACGAGGTAGCGTCCTGCGAAGCTTAGTTCACCCGTAAGGCGCGGACCTTTTGTAGATATCGGTTCTTTCACAATCTGAACCAACACCTCCTGTCCCACGGTGAGTGTGCTCTGTACGCTTCCGTCCTTTCTGAGGTCGGGCAGCTTTGTAGCCTTGGCAAAAGGATAAAGTTTCTTTCTGTCGCTTTGTACCTGTTTGAGGTACTTTTCGTAAGAATTGAATTGGTTGCCTAAATCAAGATAGTGGAGAAAGGCATCACGTTCGTAGCCCACGTCAACGAAACTTGCGTTCAGTCCAGGCATGAGCTTTTTTACTTTTGCAACATAGATGTTTCCAACAGAGAATGATACAGACCTTGGCTCAGTCTGATATTCCACGAGTCGCTTGTCTTCGAGCAGCGCGATGGAAATTTCATTCTGTTGTACATCGATTACAACTTCGCTGGTCATTTCTCTTTTGTTTTTCTGAATTTAGGTACTTTCTTTAATTTTGATATAAAAGCATGGGGGCGCATCAAAATTATTGCTGATGCAATGGGTTTTTGACGCGCCCCCATATCGGAACTGACCCTTATGGGCAGGCTTTCTTACTTGCTCTTATGTCTGTTCTTGCGTAATCTCTTTTTACGCTTGTGAGTAGCCATCTTGTGTCCCTTTTTTTTCTTTCCGTTTGGCATAGCTTTAAATTTTTTGTTGTTTAATATTAATATTAATGATGTTTTCTTTCCTTGTTCAAATGAATGCGGGTTGGGGTTTACTTCTCCATAGTGGCGTTCTTCATCTCCTCAATGAAGCACTTAGCCGGCTTGAAGCTTGGCTGATCGTGTGCGCCGATTTTCATTGTTGTCTTCTTGAGTATGTTTCTTGCTGTCTTAGCGGCGCGATGCTTAACGATGAAACTTCCAAATCCACGCAGGTACACATTCTCTTTCTTTGTCAACAAACTGTTTTTGATATTCTCCATGAAGCTTTCTACGACTACTGATACGTCTTTCTTCTGTAATCCGGTGCTTTCTGCAATCTTGTTGATGATATCTGCTTTAGTCATTTGAATGTATTATATTATTATTTCTTTTGTTATTACCTTTTACTAAGGACGTGCAAAGATACGAGTTTTTCGTGTTATACGAAAATTTCTTGATAACTTTTTTGAGTTATTGCGCAATATTTGCCCTCCGAACTCATTAATTTTCACGTTGTTAAGCATCGGGTAGGGCGGGAAAGGGCTTTCACGTGCCGTAAGTTCTACTTCATTTCCGGCACAATGGCGAAGAATTCGGCGTCTTCTGCGGTGCGGTTCTCAGCGCAATGTGTGTGTCCGCACGGGCAGTAGTGAACCTCTCCGGCGCGCACGGTCTCTTCTTTTCCGTCGCATACGAAGGTTATCTCACCTTTTATTATATACATCACCTCGCAGTTGCCTTCGTGAGTGTGCATACCTATAGAGCTTCCGGGTGTCAGTATGTTGCGCATTATCTTCACCTTGCCGTCGTCGGCTGCGCGCATGATGAGCTTGCCGTTGCCGCCCTTGAAGTTCTCCACTACTTTTTCTTCTGTTTTCTCAAAATCGATAATCATATTATGCCTCCTTGTTTTAAATATGAATCCTTTAGGCGTGATGTTTCGCCTGTTTTTTCTTTAAGAGCACGTTCAGCGAGCATATTATCGTAGCCACAACGAGCAGCGCCAGCGCCACCTGTTCTGCCGACTTCACCGCCGTCGTAAGCTGCCATCCTGCGGCGATGCCGAGGAAGAGTCCGCCGTCGCTCGAGAGGAAGTAGGTGCTCTCGGCTGTCGAACGCTGGCAGTGGTCGCAGCTGTTGAGCAGCTTGTAGAGCTGTTCTGACGAGCTGAGTGCTATGCCGAATCCGAAGAGCATCGGCTTCAAGGTAGCGTCGAACACGTCGTCGTGAGCGAACATTGCGAGAATGGCTATTATCGCCAGTGCGTTTCCTACGGCTGAGGCGAAGCGTGCGTTCTTTACGGCTGGTATGTGCAGCGCGAGTGCCGCCACTACGAAGCCAGCCATCACCGACGAGCAGAACTCCACCGTCATGCGTGTTGTCATCATTATGCCGAGCGCCGCTGTGATGAGCGCTATTACGAGTGCTATCGTTGCGCCGCGCGGCAGGAAGAAACGGTCTATTGAAACCAAATGCACACCCTCCTCAGGGGCGCGGAACGGGAACTTCACGCACATCACGAGCACGGCTGAAGCGAGCGACATGGCTGCTCCGACTATGTAGAACAGCGACCCGTGCAGCTCGTCGCGCAACAGCAGCGCCAATATCGGGCCTACTATCACCGTCAGTCTTGATATCCATATTGCCGTATAGTTGGCGTCGGTGCGGTGGCACGATTCGGTCTTGTCTATGAGTAGCGTGCACGAGAGTACGCGCTTGGCTGTGCCGAACACGGCGCCGCTTGCGAAGCATACTGCCAGGAGCGTGTGTTCTTCTATCTCGCGCACAATCGGCTGCTCCCTGAACTCGAACGCTGAGAGTCCGAGGATGGTTGCGCCGAGGCATATCGCCGAAATGAAGAATACCTTGTTGCGGCGGTAGTTTTGTATTAGCCAACTGCCGAAAAAGCCTGATATACAAACGCCTATGATGAATACGACGATTGTAAGACATGCCAGGTAGCTGCTTGCGTGGTCCTCTGTAGTGAGGCGGAATGGCAGCAGCGGTATGGTCATGTAGCACGATATGCACAACAGCAGTTCGGCTATTGTGAGGAGTGTGAACTCGCGGTTCCACAATCGGTTGTAAGTGGGTGTGTATTGAGTGTCCATGTCTTAGTATGACTCGTTCTCGTTAGGGAAGTCCGACGACTTTACGTCTGCAACGTATCTGCCTACGGCGTCGGTTATGATAGAGTGGAGGTCGGCGTACTGGCGCAGGAACTTCGGCTTGAAGCCCTTGTTCATGCCGAGCATGTCGGCGTATACGAGCACCTGTCCGTCGCATTTGTTGCCAGCTCCGATGCCGATGGTGGGGCAGTTTACGGCTGCCGTAACCTTCTCGGCGAGGTCTGCCGGTATCTTCTCGAGCACGATGCTGCAGCATCCTGCCTCTTCGAGCGCCTTTGCGTCGGCTATGAGCATCTCTGCTTCAGCCTCCTCCTTGGCGCGCAAGCCGTATCCGCCGAACTGGTGAACGCTCTGCGGAGTGAGTCCGAGGTGTCCGCATACGGGTATGCCCGCAGCCACAATCTTCTTGATCATCGGAGCTATCTCTGCTCCACCTTCGAGCTTCACGCCGTCGACGCCAGCCTCCTTCATGATGCGTACGGCATTGCGTATGCCGTCCTCTTCTGATATTTGGTAGCTGCCGAAGGGCATGTCGCACACCACGAAGGCGTGCTCTGTAGCGCGAGCCACGGCGCGCGCGTGGAAAATCATCTCGTCAACGGTGATGGGGAGTGTCGTGGCGTTGCCGTGCATCACGTTCGATGCAGAGTCGCCAACGAGTATTGTGTCGATGCCGGCTTGGTCGAGAATCGATGCTGTGGTGTAGTCGTAGGCTGTGAGCCATGAGATCTTCTCACCACATTTCTTCATTTCAAAAAACAGGGGTGCAGTTACTTTTTTCTTACTTGAACTTAAATATTCTGCCATTTCTAAATGTTGTTGTATTTCAAATATCGGGCAAAATTACAACAATTTACATAAATGGCAAAGCGAACACCGCTTTATCTGCACTTTTTGTACCATTCTACGAGGTTTGCGCGCGGCACTCCTTGCCCTACCATGGCGTCGAGGTCTTCGCGCGCCTCCTTCTTGCGGCCCGTGAGCAGGCGCACGTTGGCGCGGTTCAGACGGTAGTCGGTGTTTTTAGGGTCGAGCTCTATGGCGCGTGTAAAGTCGTACTCCGCCGGCGTGTACATCTTGCGCTCTATCTCTATTCCGCCTCGCGCGGCGTATGCCACGGCGTTGTTCGGGTGCTGAGCCACCAATGTGTTTATCTGGTTGAACGCCTCGGTGGGTCGGTTGTCCTTCTGGTTTAGCAGCGCCAGACCCAGCATCGCCTCGAAGTGACCAGGCACTATGCGCAGCAGGTTCTCGTAGTCGAGACGTGCAAACTTGTATCTGCCCTGTCGTTCGTTGACGTATGCGCGGTAGAACAGCGCGGCGATGTTCTTCTCGTCGCAGCGCAGCACGAAGTCGTACTCCTCCTGGGCGTAGCGCCATTGTTCCAGTTCGATGTTCCAAGCCGCCTTCTTCATGCGCAGCTCGAGCGAGTCGGGGTGGAACGCCAGCACCTGCACCGCTGCCGAAAGGCTGTCGCGCAGGTCTGAACGGGTTTGTGCTGTGGCGCCGTTGGCGGTTGCGATACCGAGTATAAGTGCTAAAATCAGTTTTCTCATATACATATATAATAATGTGTGTGTTTCAGGTCTCCTGTTGCAGCCCTTTTGGAGCGTTTGCCCAAGGCTTCGGGAAACTTGCTGCGAAATTATACAGAATAATTCATGCGTGCAAGTTTTTTATACATTGTTGTTTTGTTGTGCAAAATAATTAAGTTTATTTGTCGTTTCTTCGGTTTCTCTCGTCGTGCTCCGTACGCCGCCCGATCAGATCGCGTCCGCCGTCCGATCGGATTCCGTACGCCGTCCGATCGGATTGCGTTCGCCGTCTGATCGGATTGCGTTCGCTGCACGACGACTTCTCTTTAGGCATCGGGGGAAAACCACTAACCACTTATAGGGTAAATCCTACGCTCTAATATGAAAATTCCCTTGCTTTTATGTTTTCTTTGGCGTAACTTTGCAATATCAAAAAACAACAGTTAATAACTTAATGGCTTACGATTATGAAAAGATTAGTATTGACACTCGCCGTAGCTCTCGTAACGGCACTCTCTGCAAGCGCACAGCGACTCGCCAATATTCAGGTAGAGGCTCGTTTCATAACCGACAAGATGGTTCTCGAACTCGGACTCACGAATGTGCAGCGCAACAACATCATGCGTCTCAACCTCGACTATCTCGACGCTATCAACAGCTATCGCGACTTAAACGGCAGGGCATGGAAGCACCGCAACAAGGAGTTGCGCCGCATGATGAGCGACAGCCAGTGGAGACGCTACCGCGAGGCTTACTACTTCTATCAGCCTATAAGTTGGCGCGACAACGCCTACGTACACAACATCTACACCAGGTATCCGGAAAGAGTGGTTGTCGTACACGAGTCGTGCAAGCCCTGCAAGCACCATAAGCATTACGAGTCGTGTAAGCACTATAAGCATCACAAGCACGACAAACATTACAAGCACGACAAGCATGACAAACATTACAAGCACCATAAGCACGACAAGCACGACAAACATTACAAGCATTATAATCACGACAAGCACCATAAGTACGACAAGTATCGTAAATACGATAAGGACGACCGGTATAAGAAGCACCCGTTCGGAAGTCGCCGTTAGTAAAAAATGGTTAAAAAACATACGCAATAACTCTTGATTTATTCATAACACTTAACTTTGTATTCTTAAGTACGCAGAGCGACGAAAGTCCTCTGCGTTTTTAACGTATTTATGAACCAAGTAATAATGATGTATTATGACTTTTTTCAAGAGCCAGTATCTATTGGCTGCTACACTTGTAGCTCCGCTCTTGTCTTTCGCCACTGAAGCAAGCGCCCAGACAGCAAAGCGTTTCGTGGTGAAGGGCGTGGTAGCCGACGCTACGACGAAAGAAGGCGAGCAGTACGCCACCATGAAAATCACATCGCAAACCGATTCTACATCCACCGCCGCACTTGCTGTATCGGAGGCAGACGGCTCGTTCAGCATGACTCTGAAGAAGGCGGGCAGCTATCGCCTCTACGTGAACGCAATGGGCAAGCAGCCCATCGTGCGCAACTTCGTCGTATCTGACAGCAAGCCCGTAGCCGCGCTCGACACATTATATATAAAGGAGGCTTCGCACGTGCTGGGCGCTGTGGAGATCGTGGCGCAGAAGCCGCTCGTGAAAGCCGACATCGACAAGATTACGTACGACATAGAGGAAGACCCCGACTCGAAGACCAACAACATACTGGAGATGCTGCGCAAGGTGCCGATGGTGACGGTAGACGGCGACGGCAATATCAAGGTGAATGGCAGCTCGGGCTTCAAGGTGTACGTCAACGGACGACCCAACAGTATGATGTCGAACAACCCGAAGGAGGTGCTGAAGAGCATGCCGGCGTCGTCGATAAAGAAGGTAGAGGTGATTACAAACCCCGGACCGAAGTACGATGCGGAGGGCGTGGGCGGCATCCTAAACATCGTGACCGTGGGCAAGGGCATTGAGGGTTACACCGTGACCACTAACGGCGGAGTGTCGAATGCCGATGTTGATGCGGGCATGTATGCTACGGTGAAGCAGGGTAAGCTCACCGTCAGCGGAACCTACTCGTACAACTACTACGACGGACGCAACTCGCATGGCGACTACAGCAGTCTGTTCACGGGCGACCCGTCTACGCCCTCTGCGTCCAACCGATACGCTACGAGCGACAGCCGTTCGTATAACCACTCGCACTCGGGCAACTTCGAAGCGAGCTACGATGTGGACACGCTGCGACTCGTGACAGCCTCGTTCGGCATCTGGACTAATCGGTCACATTCGCACAGCCTGGCAAGAAGAAACGCTACGTCGCCGCTGTCGTGCGCAACGCTCTATTCGTATAGCGACGGCGGACGCAGTGTCTCAGACAACACCTACCTATACGGCAACATCGACTATCAGCGACTCTTCAGACAGAAGGGTCGTATGCTTACGTTCTCCTACAAGATAAGCGGAGGCACCAATGGCGGCGACAACTATTCGTCGTACGATGTGGCAGAAGCTACCGACGAATGGCTGCCGTTCGTGAAGCGCTTGTCTGACGAGCATATCGAAAGCAACGGACGAAGCATGGAGCACACGTTGCAGGTAGACTATACTACCCCTATCGGCAAGGCGCACAAAGTGGAGGTGGGTGCAAAATACATATTGCGCGACAATCGTTCGGACGACGACCGCTATGTGCGTCAGAACGGAACCGACGGAGAATATGCGTTCGACGAACAGTATTCGTCGCACTACCGCCACGAGAACGACATCCTCGCCGCTTACTTGGGCTATGGCTTGAAGGCTGGCAATCTGTCGGGACGACTCGGCGCGCGCTATGAACATACGTTCCAGAAGATAAAGTATGAGTTGGGCGAGGGCGAGAACTTCTCTACGGGGTTCGATGATGTGGTGCCGTCGGCAAGCGTGGGCTACCGCATAAACGACGAGAACAATCTGCGATTCGGCTACAATATGCGTATATACCGACCCGGCATCTGGTCGCTCAATCCGTATCTCGACCAGAAGAATCCTGAGAGCCTGCGACAAGGCAATCCGAACCTTGTGAGCGAGAAGAACCACAACGTGCAATTGACCTACAGCTACTTTGCGGCTAAGTTCTCCGTGAGCTGCACCATGCGCTACAGCTTCACCAACAACAGCATATCGAGCGTTACGTCGCTCGTGGAGGATAACACCATCGAGAGCGTGAAGAATCCGACGGGCAAGCTCGTTAGCTACACTACGTACCGCAACATCGGACGCACACAGACTGCGTCGCTGTCGAGCTATGTCAATTGGAACATCTTCAAGAACACACGCCTGACCATGAATCTGTGGGGCGACTATTCCGACTATAACGACCGTCAGCAGCTGCACAACTATGGCTATTACGGTTCGGCGTATGTGGGCGTGCAACAGACGTTGCCTAAGAGTTGGAGAGTGAATGTTGGTTTCTATGGTTGTACGAGCAATCCCAATCTTCAATCGAAGACGGAGGGCATGTACAACTATAACTTGAATGTGCAGAAGTCGTTCCTCAAGGATAGGCTCAACTTCAACTTGTATGCAAGTAATTTCCTTGATGCAAAGCGCCATTATGAATCGACGGTCACAGGCGCGAACTTCATAACGCATAGCGACTCGTCGTATAATCCGTGGCGCGTCGGCATAAACGTGAGCTGGCGCATCGGCGAATTGTCGTCGGGCGTCAAGAAGGTGGCGCGATCTATCTCTAACGACGACGTTAAGAGCGCAGAAGGTGGTGGAAAGTAAGCACTATTCCACCAACTCGCGTTTCTTTGCCTCCTTGAGGCGTTGTTCCACTTCGTCGGGCGACACCGTGCCGGTTATCAAGCTTTTCACCCACACGCTGAGGGCGAAGCAGACAATGGTGATAACCGCACTCACCAGCCATTTGAGTAGCTCGTTCTGCAGCGGCACGTTGTTTATCGACACTATGCCTGCCACAACGGGTATGCCAAACAGAATGAGGTCGGCGCCGGAGTGTATCTTGAAATTCTCTTTCGCATGGCGATACTCGTCGTTTTTGTCGAGTATCGTCATGCGATTTTCTTTCCAGTAGGTCTCAAATTCCTTGTCAGTCATGCTATTGTACTTTTGTCATGTGATAGCCAAGGCTGCGCAATTCTACGGCAATGCCCATCAGATACATCTGGTGTAGCGCCGCTACAAACGTGCGGAACGCCTCCTTTGAGCCAGCCTCAAGGTGCATGCGGCAGAGCTTGTTGTAGGTGCGTGCAGCACATTCGCCCACCACGTTGTTCACCACTTCGTGCTCTTTTGCGTCGAGGCAAAGCACCTTCTCGCAGATATAGTCGTCCATGTGGTCGAAGTCGATGCGGTCGCGCAGGTAGGCGTAGAGGTCGGTCACCTTAGAGTAGGTAGTCCATTCTACATCCCAATACTTTGCGAGTGCCATGCCCACGTACATTATCCAGCCGAACGCCACACGCGGATATTCGCCGTTGAATTCGCGTATGGCGTCGGGCATGTAGCTCTGAGCTATCGGCTGCCACAACTCTTCAAGGTCGGGAGCTTCGGGCAGACGCTCGTCAATCATGTTTACAGAGAGCAGAAACTGATGGAGGTCGTCGCGGAAAAGCAGCTCCTTGTCTTCGTCGTTTGTCATTTCCATATTGGTTTAAATCTTGTCGAGAGCCTGCTTGATGTCGTCAAGAATGTCTTCTGCGTCCTCAATGCCTACAGAGAGACGGATAAGGTCGGGCGCGATACCTGCCTCGCGCAACTGCTCGTCGGAGAGCTGACGGTGGGTGTGGCTTGCAGGGTGGAGCACGCAGGTGCGGGCGTCAGCCACGTGGGTCACGATGTTAATCATGTCGAGCGAGTCCATGAAGCGGATTGCAGTCTCGCGGTCGCCCTTCAGTCCGAATGCTATTACGCCGCAAGAGCCGTTTGGCAGATACTTCTGTGCGAGTTCGTAGTACTCGTCTCCCGGCAGGCCGCAGTAGTGTACCCATGCCACACGCTCGTCAGCCTTTAGGAACTCGGCAACGCGCTGTGCGTTCTCGCAATGCTGCTTCATGCGCAGGTGGAGCGACTGCAAGCCGAGGTTGAGGATGAACGAGTTCATCGGAGCTGGGATAGAACCGAGGTCGCGCATGAGCTGAGCCACGAGCTTTGTGATGTAGCCCATCTTGCCGAAAGCCTTGACGTAGGTGAGTCCGTGGTAGCTCTCATCGGGTGTGCAGAGACCGGGGAACTTCTCGGCATGAGCCATCCAGTCGAAGTTGCCGCTGTCTACAACCACGCCACCAACCTGGCTCGCTGTGCCGTCCATGTACTTGGTAGTGCTGTGTGTGACGATGTCTGCGCCCCACTCAAACGGGCGGCAGTTGATAGGTGTAGCGAATGTGTTGTCGACAATAAGAGGCACACCGTTCTTGTGGGCGATGCGTGCAAACTTCTCGATGTCGAGCACAGCGCAACCAGGGTTGCTGATTGTCTCGCCGAACACTACCTTTGTGTTCGGGCGGAATGCCTTCTGTATCTCCTCCTCAGATGCGTTCGGATTAACGTAAGTGCACTCGATGCCGAGCTTCTTCAGCGTAACGCCGAAGAGATTGTATGTTCCGCCGTAAATCTCGTTGGATGTTACGATATGGTCGCCAGCCTCGCAGATGTTGAATACAGCGTAGAAATTGGCAGCCTGACCAGAACTGGTGAGCACAGCGCCAACACCGCCCTCGAGCTGCGCAATCTTCTTTGCAACAGCGTCGTTGGTCGGGTTCTGCAGGCGTGTGTAGAAATAGCCCTCCTTCTTCAAGTCGAAGAGCATAGCCATCTCCTCTGAGTTGTCATACTTGAATGTCGTACTCTGTATGATGGGTACCTCGATAGGTTCGCCGTTCTTTGGTTCATAACCGCCCTGCACACAAAGTGAAGCGGTGCGAAGTTTCTTTTCCATGTTCTTGTTTGTTGATTATGTTTAATGTATGATTTATATCTTTATATCCTTATATCTTTATGATTTGTATTTCTCTTTACTTTTTTACCTTTTTACTTTTATCAGACTTTCATAAGGTTGCTCATCACCATGTCGCTCACAAAAAGTCCTTTGCGGGTGAGTCGCAGGTGGTTGTCGGCGAGTTCAAGAAGTCCGCCGTCAATATCGTTCTTAGCTGAACGCAGAGCATAGTTGCGATACTCTGGTTTCAGATGCATCAGGTCTACACCTTCGCATGTACGCATGGCAGTTGTGATGATGTCATCGTAGTGGGTGTCGTCGTCAATACGTTCGCTTTCAGACGCCAGATTGCCGTTTCCTATTGCACAGACGTATTCTTTAATATCGGCTACGTTCCAGCTGCGTGTCAGTAAGTTATACGAATGAGCGGCGGCTCCGAAGCCTAAGTATGGCGTGTCGTTCCAGTAGCTGCTGTTATGTATGGCGCGATAGCCGGGAAGGCAGAAGTTGCTTATCTCGTAATGCTCGTAACCGTTAGCCGAAAGCGTGTCCATAAGCATGGTATACATAGCCAGGCAAGTGTCGTCGTCGGTCTGTTGCACCTTGCCGTTCTGAAGCATAAGGTAGAGTGGGGTGCCTTCCTCGTACATAAGGCTGTAGGCAGAAATATGATTGGGGCGAAGCTTCAAGGCAGCGTCTAAATCGTCCTGCCAATCGTTCAATGTCTCGTTGGGGAAACCGAACATAAGGTCGATGCTGATGTTGTCTATGCCGGCACGGCGTATTGTTTCGACGGCTTTGGCGGCTTGTGCAGCATTGTGGCGACGGCGTATAAAGCGCAGACGTTCGTCGCTGAATGTCTGCACGCCAAGACTGATGCGGTTCACGCCGAGGTTGCGCACAGCGGAAATAAGTTCTGTGGTGACATCATCGGGATTCATCTCTATCGTTATCTCACGGGTTTTGCAAGGGAAAACCGCTTTTATCGTGTTGATGATTCGTGAGAGATCGTCGATGGAGAGTGTGGAGGGTGTGCCGCCGCCAATGTAAACAGTATCAATTGTACATTCATGGTCAGGATAGAGCGCTTTAAGCTCACCGCTACGCATGCGCATCTCTTTCAAAAGTGCGTCCACGTAGCGTGTGCGCCAGTCTTTTGCTGTCGTACTATAAAAGCCGCAATAGATACAGCGGCTTTCGCAAAATGGTATATGAATGTATAATCCTGCTTTCATTCGCTATATAATAAGGTGTATGCTGTCTGACACCTCGTTTAGTGCGTGCAAAATTACTAATAAGTTTAAAATTTTGATTAGTTTTTGTGCATTTCTTTTGGAAATACCGCATAAATGTTTAATTTAGTAAGCGGATAGACACCCGCCCCAAAGTCAATCCGCCTGAATTTATTATTAACCATTTAAAACCTGAAGAATATGAGGGTCTATCAAACAAATGAGATTAAGAACATTGCCCTTTTAGGCAGTGCGGGTAGCGGCAAGACCACCCTTGCCGAGTCTATGATTTATGGTAGTGGTATTATCAAGCGCCGTGGTACGGTGGAAGCAAAGAACACGGTGAGCGACTACTTCCCGGTAGAACATGAGTATGGTTACTCGGTGTTCCCCACAGTGTTCCATGTAGAATGGAACAACAAAAAGCTTAACATTATTGATTGTCCGGGTTCTGATGACTTCATCGGTGGCGCAATCACAGCCCTCAACGTAACCGATCAGGCTGTTATCCTTATTAACGGTCAGTACGGTCCTGAGGTTGGTACACAGAACAACTTCCGTTATACCGAAAAACTTCACAAGCCGGTTATCTTCCTTATCAACCAGTTGGATTCTGATAAGTGCGATTTCGATAATGTCATAGCTAACATGAACGCTATCTACGGCTCTAAGTGTGTTCAGATTCAGTATCCGGTTAGCACTGGTCCTGGCTTCAATGCTATCATCGACGTGCTTCTGATGAAGATGTACACATGGGGACCAGAAGGTGGTATGCCTACTATCGTTGATATCCCTGCAGAGGAGATGGATAAGGCAATGGAGCTTCATAAGTCTCTCGTAGAGGCTGCGGCTGAGAACGACGAAACTCTTATGGAGAAATTCTTCGAAGAGGAGACTCTCTCTGAGGACGAGCTGCGCGAAGGCATCCGCAAGGGACTCGTTACACGTTCTATCTTCCCAGTGTTCTGCGTTTGTGCAGGCAAGGATATGGGCGTTCGCCGTTTGATGGAGTTCTTGGGCAATGTTGTGCCTTTCGTAAGCGAAATGCCAAAGCTTCACAATACACGTGGTGAGGAGATTGTCGCTGATTTAAACGGACCGGAGTCTGTTTATTTCTTCAAGACAGGTTTGGAGCCGCATATCGGTGAGGTAAGCTACTTCAAGGTTATGAGCGGCAAGATCAAGTCGGGTGATGACTTGACAAACGCTGATCGTGGCTCAAAGGAGCGTATCGGTCAGATATTCGCTTGCGCTGGTGCTAACAGAATACCAGTGGACGAGCTCGTTGCCGGCGATATCGGTTGCACAGTTAAGTTGAAAGATGTAAAGACAGGAAACACCCTCAATGGTAAAGATTGCGAATGGCGCTTTGACTTTATCAAATACCCTAACCCTAAGTTCTCACGTGCAATCAAGGCTGTCAACACAGCAGAAACAGAAAAACTTATGTCGGCTTTGCTGCGCATGCATCAGGAAGATCCGACATGGCTCGTTGAGCAGAGCAAGGAGCTGCGCCAGACCATCGTACGCGGTCAGGGCGAGTTTCACCTCCGCACATTGAAGTGGCGTCTCGAGAACAACGAGAAGCTCGCTATCAAGTTTGAGCCGACACGCATACCTTATCGCGAGACTATCACAAAGATGGCGCGCGCTGAGTATCGTCACAAAAAGCAGTCGGGCGGTGCTGGCCAGTTCGGTGAGGTTCATCTCATCATTGAGCCGTACGCAGAAGGTATGCCCGATCCTACTTCATATAAGATCAACGGACAGGAGTTTAAGATAAATATCAAGGGTCGCGAAGAGATTAACTTGGAATGGGGCGGCAAACTCGTATTCATCAACTCTGTTGTCGGTGGTGCTATTGATGCACGCTTCATGCCTGCTATCCTTAAGGGTATCATGGACCGCATGGAGCACGGACCGCTGACCGGTAGCTATGCACGTGATGTGCGTGTTATCGTTTATGACGGCAAGATGCACCCGGTTGACTCTAACGAACTTTCGTTCATGCTGGCTGCACGCAATGCGTTCTCTGCAGCGTTCAAGGAGGCAGGACCGAAGATTCTGGAGCCTATCTACGACCTCGAGGTTTACGTACCGAGCGACTACATGGGTGATGTGATGTCTGATCTCCAGGGACGCCGCGCTCTCATCATGGGTATGGATAGCGAGGCTGGTTATCAGAAACTTCAGGCTAAGATACCATTGAAGGAACTCAGCAACTACTCTATCTCATTGAGCAGCTTGACAGGCGGCCGCGCTTCGTTCACAACCAAGTTCGCAAGCTACGAGCTTGTACCGAACGATCTGCAGCAGAAACTTATCGAAGAACACGCAGCAGAGGCTGAGGAAGAAGAATAATCGATTATTGTTTTTTATATCAAAGACCGTTCTTGTGCGCTTCTTGCACAAGAACGGTCTTTTGCGTTGTATTAATACATTTTAAAAAAGTATCGATTATTTGCCTTTTTCTCTATTTTGCTGTAACTTTGCATGTATGAAAAGATTTTTTTACATACATATATATATAATATTGGCAGGACTGTTTTTCTATACTCCTGCATTCTCTCAAAACAACCTTGTACAATGCGAAGATACTTGCACTCATGTGCATGGCATTGACTTGAGCCATTATCAAGGTGAAGTGTTTTGGGAGGCGGTAGGCAACAACTCAAAAATGGCATATGTGTACCTGAAGGCAACTGAGGGTGGCGACCGTATTGACCATATGTATGAGCAGAATATAGAACTGGCTCATAAGTATGGCTTAAAGGTTGGCTCATATCATTTCTTCAGACCGAAAACAGAACTCTCAAAGCAGCTAAAGAACTTCAAAACCCAGTGTCGCCCAAGTCAGCAGGACTTGATTCCGATGATTGATATTGAGGTAAAGCAGGGCATGAGTACGGAAGCTTTTCGCGATTCGGTGGCTAAGTTTCTTGATATGATTGAAGAAACCTATCATCAGAAGCCTCTTATATATACCGGTACCAACTTCTATAACAAGAATCTTGTCGGACTGTTGGATGGTTATAAACTGATGATTGCCCAATATTCTGCCAACGAGCCGATATTGGCTGACGATAAAGACTATATATTGTGGCAGTATACCGGAAAGGGATACATTGATGGCGTAAGAGGATATGTAGACAAGAGCAGGTTTATGGGCAGACACGGTCTTCGTGAACTTAAATATCAAAGGCGCAGATAATCTCAAAGGTATTGTGGCACTCGAATACGTTGACTGTCTAATGCTTGATATTGTACAATCAATAAGATAAAACATTAAAGGATAATTCATTTAAATTAAGAAAATGGCAATAATCAAATGCCCTGAATGTAATCAGGAAATTAGCGACAAAGCTCCGGTATGTCCCTCGTGTGGTGTGCCAATCGCAGGACATGTAGTAACTTGTCCGCAATGTGGATACACGTATTTTAATAATAATACAGAATGCCCGCATTGCCACCATAAATCTGCTGCGGAAAGCGTGGTAGGTGGTGTACAACCGGCGGAAAGTGAAAACGAACAAAAGACATCGCGTTCGAATAACAACAGAACCGTCATTGCTGTTGTTGTATTAATTGTTCTTGTTTTGGGAGGAGTGTTGTATGCTTTCTACAGAAATGCTCAAGGCGACAAGGAAGAAGCTGCTTACGAGTATGCTCTCTCAAGTAACGACCCGCAGGTGCTGCAAAACTATCTTGACACCTATACAGATGCACCTGAAGCACACCGCGACTCTATCTCAGCGCATCTTGAGTACTTCGCACAACTCGACAGAGATTGGACTAACGTTGTGGTGAGCGGTTCGAAAAGCGACTTTGAAAGATACATTGAGCAGCATCCGAATTCTCCGTTCTGTCAGATTGCACAGCACAAGATAGACTCTATTGACTGGTCGAAGGCTGATGCTACGAACACTATTGAGGCTGTTCAGCTTTATTTGGAGCAGCATCCTGACGGTGAGCACTTCGATGAGGCTAACGATAAATTGAAAGCTCTTAATGCAAACACCGTAAGTCCTGAGGATAAAATCTTGATCGGTGCGGTGTTTGACGGTGTATTCAAGAGTATGAACAATCGTGATGAGGAAGGATTGATGAATTCGTTCAATCCGCTTATCGGCAAATTCCTCGGTAAGACAAATGCCACACGCAGCGATGTCGCTACTTTCTTGCATAAAATATACAAGAACGATGTGGCTTCAATGACATGGATGTCGCTTGAAGACTATAAAATAACAAAGAAGGAAGTGGGCGACCAGCAGTATGAATATACCGTTGCTTTCTCTGCATTGCAGAAGGTGGAGCATACAGATAACAGCTCAATCGAGACAAGATTCCGCTTCAATGCCAAGGTTAATCCTGATGGCAGAATAACAGAGTTGAACATGACAAAGATATTAGAGTAAAATAAATAAAAAAATAGTTGGGTAACGACTATTGTTTCATTTTTTATAGCTAACTTTGTAATATAAATTAGAAACTTAAATTATTAATAACGTTAACATACATTTATATTATGGGAGACAACAAAGAACTCATAAAGCAGTGTGAGGAGAGAGCACAGCAGTGGCTTACTCCGGCTTTTGACGAAGAAACACGTAAAGAGGTGCAGGCAATGCTTGATGCAGAGGATAAGTCTGCGCTTATCGATGCATTCTATCAGAATCTCGAATTTGGTACTGGTGGTTTACGTGGCATTATGGGTGCTGGTACAAACCGCATGAACAAGTACATCGTTGGTATGGCTACACAGGGCTTTGCTAACTATATATTGAAGGCTTTCCCAGGCGAAGAGAATCTTTCAGTTGTTGTAGGTCACGACTGCCGCAACAATTCGCGCCTCTTTGCTGAGACTGTTGCTGCAATCTTCTCTGCAAACGGCATCAAGGCTTATTTGTTTGAGGGACTCCGTCCTACACCGGAGATTTCTTTTGCTATCCGTGAACTCGGTGCAAAGGCTGGTGTGAACGTTACAGCTTCTCACAACCCGAAAGAATACAACGGCTATAAGGCATACTGGAGCGACGGCGCTCAGGTATTGGCTCCGCACGATAAGGGTATCATCGACGAGGTTAACAAGGTGACTATTGACGACGTAAAGTTCGAAGCTAACTGGGATAAGATTCAGATTATCGGTGGCGAGATGGACTACGACTATATGACAGCTGTTCATTCTGCTATGATTGACCAGGATGTTATCAACCGCCAGAAGGATCTCAATATCGTTTATTCTGCAATGCACGGCACAGGTCGCGTTATCGTTCCTCTCTGCTTGCGCTCTTGGGGCTTCCAGAACATCAATGTTGTTCCTGAGCAGATGGTTGTTGATGGCAACTTCCCGACAGTTGTTTCTCCGAACCCAGAGAACGCTGAGGCTATGACATTGGGTATGAAGCTTGGTACAAAGCTCAATGCCGACTTGGTTGTAGCTACCGACCCTGACGCTGACCGTCTTGCTATTGTTTGCCGCGACGATAAGGGTGAGTGGATGATTATCAATGGCAACCAGACTTGCATGATGTTCTGCTACTACATCATCGAGAACAAAAAGAAGCTTGGCAAGCTGAAGCCGACAGACTTCCTTGTTAAGACTATCGTAACAACAGAGGTTATCGCTGAAATCGCTAAGAAGAACAACGTAGAGCTTCGCGACTGCTACACTGGCTTCAAATGGATTGCACGTGAGATTGCTATCTCTGAGGGCAAGCAGGACTACATCGGTGGTGGCGAGGAGAGCTTCGGCTTCTTGCCTTACGACAAGGTTCGCGATAAGGACGCTCCAGCTTCAATCTGCCTTATCTGCGAGATTGCTGCTTGGGCTAAGGACCAGGGCAAGACTCTCTACGACCTCTTGATGCAGATTTATCAGGAGTATGGTTTCAGCAAGGAGTTCACAGTGAACGTGGTTCGCCCTGGCAAGACTGGCGCTGACGAAATCAAGCAGATGATGGCTGACTTCCGTGCTAATCCTCCTCAGGAGTTGGGTGGTAGCAAGGTGGTTCTTTGGAAGGACTATCAGGCTCTCACATCTACAAAGGCCGACGGCACTGTAGAGAAGCTCGATATGCCTACAACAAGCAACGTGCTCCAGTGGTTCTGCGACGACAACACTAAGGTTAGCGTTCGCCCATCGGGTACAGAACCTAAGATCAAGTTCTACATCGAGGTTAAGGATCCGTCATTCAAGTGTGCTGGTTGCTACGAGCGTTGCAGCAAGGCTGCCGACGAGAAGATCGAGGCAATCAAGAAGTCGCTTCATCTTGACTAATAGCAATGTTGCTTCTTCGGAAGCAGTTGCTTTGAATATACAATAATGATAAGTCCACTTAAAGATATGGCCTAACCGGGCATTCCTTAAGTGGACTTTCTTTTTATCTTTTTCAACTCAAATCTTCATATTATATAATGATGAGAAAGACTCTGATTTCTATTCTTTGTCTGGTGGCATGTGCGTTTCATAGCATGACGTATGCTACCGACTTCGCCTCAAAGGTGAATACGCTCATAGGTACCGATTACACCGGCAATACATATCCTGGAGCGCAGGTACCTTTTGGCATGGTGCAGCTCAGTCCTGACAACGGCTTGCCAGGATGGGACCGCATTGCAGGCTATTTCTATCCGGACAGCACTATTGCAGGCTTCAGCCACACCCACTTGTTGGGAACGGGCGCCGGCGATTTGTATGACATCTCGTTCCTGCCGGTGACGTTGCCGTATAATGAGGCGGAAGAGCCGTTGGGCATACACTCGCGTTTCACTCACAAGGACGAAACGGCACACGCAGGCTATTATCAGGTGCGCCTTACCGACTATGACATAAATGTAGAGCTTACAGCAACTCCGCGTTGCGGCGTACAGTGCTACACTTTCCCTAATGACGGCAAGGAGCGTATGGTAATACTCGACTTGAACAAGGCTATGAACTGGGATGCTACGGTTGACAGCAAGATAAACGTTGTCGATTCGTTCACAATCGAAGGCTATCGCTATTCGGATGGTTGGGCACGCAATCAGCGCGTTTGGTTCAGAACACGTTTTTCGCAGCCAATCAAGTCTTTAGAGATTAAAAACAAGAAACTGCAGAACAATCCGAATGGGGTAGGCTGCATCGCTCGCTTCAAGTTTGCTACAGAGGGTTTCGACAAGTTGGTTGTTACAACAGCCTTGTCGCCTACGAGTCTTGAAGGCGCGCAGAAGAATCTTCAGACTGAAGCTAAGACCGACGATTTTGACGCCGTAAGACGAAAGGCTGAAACGCTTTGGAACAAGGAACTGGGCAAAATTGAGATAGAAGGAGCGTCAAAGTCGCAGGAGACAGTATTCTACACTTCGCTCTATCATGCTATGTCTGCACCTACGTTGCTCTGCGACGTAGACGGCACTTATCTCGGTGCCGACCGCAAGTTGCACAAAGCCGATGGCTGGAACAACTACGAGACATGCTCGTTGTGGGATACCTACCGCGCTGCACATCCGCTTTACGACATCCTCATGCCAGCAAGAGCAGGTGAGATGGTCAATTCGCTCATTGCGTTCAGCAAGGAGAACGGACGCCTGCCGATATGGAACATGTGGTCGTCGGAGACCGATATGATGATTGGTTACCATGCAGCCTCTGTCATTGCTGAGGCTATTCTGAAGGGTGTGCCTAATATCAATAAGGAGGAGGCGCTCGCAGAGTGCGTCAAAACAGCCAACCTTGACGACTATAGAGGCATCGGACTCTACAAGAAGCTGGGCTATGTGCCTTACGATGTGAAGGAACCTACACTTGGCGACGACTGGTCGCTTTCGCGTACGCTTGAGTATGCCTACGACGACGCTTGCATCGCTGCGCTTGCCAAGTCGATGAACAAGACCGACGTCTATAAAGAGTTCAGCAAGCGCGCCAAGAACTATCGCAATGTGTATTGCAAGGGTTCTACGTTCATGCAACCGCGCCATTCCGACGGCAGTTTCCAGCCGGCTTACTCGCCTGATGAATATACAGCGCACATCTGCGAGAGCAACGGCTGGCACTATATGTGGTCGGTGCAGCACGATATAAAAGGACTCGAAAAGCTCGTAGGCAAGAAGCGCTTTGCCGAGAAACTCGATAGTTTCTTCACCTATACGCCTGCTGCAAATGCCGAGCTGCCGCTGTTCAGCACAGGTATGATCGGTCAGTATGCGCATGGTAACGAGCCGAGCCATCACGCTGCCTACATCTTCAACAAGATTGGTCAGCCGCACAAGACCCAGAAGTATGTGCGCCAGATACTTAACGAACTCTACAACGACACGCCTGCCGGTCTGTGTGGAAACGAAGACTGCGGACAAACTTCCGCCTGGTATGTGTTCTGCGCATTGGGCTTCTATCCGTTGAATCCCGTCAGCTGCCAGTATGAGGTCGGTTCGCCGCTTTTCCGCAACGCAACGATACACTTGGAGAACGGCAATACGTTCAAGATTGTGACAGAAGGCTATTCGCCCGAGAAGTATCTTGTAAAGGAAGTGCTGCTCAACGGCAAGCCGCTTCGCAGAACCGATATTTCGCATAATGACATCATGCAAGGCGGAACATTGACATTTGTGATGCAATAAACCCTATAAATAGTGTAAAAAATCTGAATGAATCAGTTTTTTTACACTATTTTTATTGTCGTATTAAAAGTTTTTGTATCTTTGCAGAAACAAATTATCACTTTTAAAACGAAAGTTTATGACAAAATATCTACTCGTTATATTACTTGCTATTTTCATGATGGGTGCTCCCAGTTTTGCAAAGGCAGATTGTATGCCCGAGATAGAACTTATTGACAACGCGCAAAAGCCCGTTATATCAATCGAGGACAATGTAGTGCGTATTACAGAGGCTTGTGGCATGACCATGAGTGTCTACAATCTTGCCGGTGGCGCTCCTATTATGTCTGTAAAGATTGATAGTCAGGACAAACGATTTGATTTGAACTTGCCAAAAGGGATTTACATTATTAAGGTTGGCAAGATAGCACGTAAAATTGTTATTAAGTAACAAGTTTTGTCAACATCGAATTTGAATATTAGCAAGTTCTCTTTGTTCTTCTTTCTTATGGTCTTTGTTTTTTGCTCATGCCATAAGAAAGAAGATTTTGTGTGCGTATCCTTAAACGATTTCGATTCGTTGCGTACCGCTGGATACGACGTCTCAGCAGGCAATGTGTTTTCTAATATACGCGCTTTGATGGGGTCGGACACGACCAACAGCATAGCCGATATTCATGCCCGCCGACATTATAGGAAGGATATGGATATGTTGTGGATTACGCGCGACGGCGTATCCTCAAACGCTGATACGTTGCTCACGTTCATACAGCGTGTCGATTCTTTCGGCTTTTCGCGCGAGAAGTTCTACTACTCGATGCTGAAGGAAGACCTGCAGCGCGTGCGTGTTCTCGATTTCGACTCTCTTGAATCGTCAAGAAATACAGCCGATAAAGTGTTCGCACGTTTGGAGTATTACCTTACAAAGGCTTTCCTGCGCTATACCGAAGGACAGCGTTTCGGTTTCATGAATCCTTTCCAAGCTTTTAACCGCCTCGACAAGCGCAACGACGACACCATTCATGTGTCCTACCGATCGCTGTACGGCTGGAATACCAGTCTGCCTGGCAGCAACTATCTTGCCACGGCTTGCAGCGTGATAAAGGGCGATGGCGAGAAGTTTACCGACTTTCTTGCCAAATCGAAACCTCACAACCCGTTGTACAACAAATACGTAGCCGAACTCAACAAGACTAACGACAAGGCTTATCGCCGACTGCTGCTTTGTAATATGGAGCGTTGCCGTTGGGAGAACGACGGCGATTATCCGCAGTTGCACAAGAAGTATGTGGTTGTTAATGTGCCGGCTTTGCTTCTCTATGCCCACGACGGCGACGAACGTCTCGTGATGAAGGTGGCGGTAGGAACGTTTAAGACGAAGACACCGCTGCTCCACAGCAAGATAAAGCGAATGGATTTCAACCCCCAATGGATAATCCCGAAGAGCATCATCAAGACGAGCATTGTGCATCATGTAGGCGACCATGCCTATTTCGACCGTCACAACTACTTCGTGCGTGAGCGCAGCACCGGCAAGATTGTAGAACCCGAGAACGTGACGCGTGAGATGCTCCTCAGCACCAACTATTCCGTTGTGCAGTGGGGCGGACGCGGCAATGCGCTCGGCAGGTTGATATTCCGATTCGATAACGATTACAGCATATACCTGCATGACACCTCTTCGCCAGGCGTCTTCGCCCGTACGAACCGCATGGTCTCGCATGGCTGCATACGTGTAGAGAAACCATACGACCTGGCTGTCTTCATGCTCAAGGACAAAGATGAGACGTTGATGGAGAAGATTAAATACTCTATGGCAGCCGATTTCAGCGAACGGCCGAGAGAATACGAAACGACAGACGAACGTCCAAAACGTTCGGAGATGGTACGTAGCCTTAAGGTAGATCCGCTGGTGCCGGTATACATCACTTACTATACACTCTATCCCGACGCCGCCGGAAACCTTGTAAGGCATGAGGATATATACGGTTTCGACGGAATAATATACGAGAATATACAGAAGTATCTTTAATAAAGGGGTTCAAGGCAAATGGAAAGTGCTGAGAAGAACAAACTGTTTTCAGATATCGTCGTCCGATATAGCGAGAAACTATATTGGACGATACGCCGTATTGTGCTCAACCACGACGACGCCAACGATGTGATGCAGAATGTCTTCGTTAAGGCATGGAACAACCTTGAACAGTTTCAGGAGCGCTCGAATATATATACCTGGCTCTATCGCATTGCCATCAACGAGTCGCTCGATTTTCTGCGTCGTAAGCGCGATTTCGTTGCTTACGATACCGACCTAAGCGATGGGGTAGGTTCGCGCCTCATTGCCGACGAATATTTCGATGGCGACGCCACGCAAGCCCTTCTTCAGGAAGCCATCGCTACGTTGCCAGACGTGCAGCGCATAGTCTTCAACCTTCGCTATTTCGAAGAGATGAAGTATTCCGACATGAGCCATCTTCTGAACACGTCAGAAGGCGCATTGAAGGCCAGCTACCATATCGCCGTTAAGAAGATTCACGATTATATAGTGGGTAAATAGTCGCAGGTTTGTACCGTTCGCGTCCGCCGTCCAATCGGTTTGCGTCCGCCGTCCAATCGGTTTGCGTTCGGAGTCCAATCGGTTTGCGTTCACCATCCAATTGGTTTGCGTTCGGAGCACGATGATAAAGTGTAACAAAATCATTGTAGGTTACAGAAAGACCGATGATACAATCAAGTCGTGGCGTCTTGAATCTTTCACGAATGTACGAATAAAATAAAGCATTACGAACAAAAAGACACAAAAAAAAAGAGGACATTACGTAATGTAATATCCTCTTTTGTGAC